>OIZT01000481.1_pt1 | contig 24735 bp, 23 predicted proteins | sample 1588611 | NCBI WGS metagenome assembly OIZT01 (sample SAMN03283278) | human gut metagenome | biome: human-associated habitat; material: feces | host: Homo sapiens | place: Peru | collected 2012
CATACTTCCGTTTTGTATACGGACGAATCCAACGAAGAACACATTGATATTTTTAAGGATATGCCCACCGCGCGCACGCTGATTAACATTCCGTCTTCCCAAGGTGCAATCGGCGACGTGTACAACTTCAAATTGGCGCCGTCTTTGACGCTGGGTTGCGGCTCTTGGGGCGGCAACTCCGTAAGCGAAAACATTGGAGTAAAACATCTTATGAACGTAAAATCCGTAGCGGAACGCCGCGAAAATATGTATTGGTACAAAGTGCCGCAAAAAATTTATTTCAAACGCGGTGCGCTGTCCCAAGCGTTGGCGGAACTTTCCGGCAAACAACGCGCTTACATTATTACGGATAAAACCATGGAACAACTGGGCCATGTGCGCTCCGTAGCGGATGTATTAGAGGGCCTGAACATTAAATTCCGCGTGTTTTCCAACGTACTGCCGGACCCGAACATCTCCAACGTGCAGGAAGCGCTGGCGATTGCGAACTCTTGGCAGCCGGACATCATTATCGGCCTCGGTGGCGGTTCCGCCATGGACGAAGCCAAAATGGTATGGCTCTTGTACGAAAACCCGGATACCAGCTTTGAAGATATTGCCATGCGCTTTATGGATATCCGCAAACGCATTTACGCCGCGCCGCCCTTGGGCAAAAAAGCTACCATGGTAGCCATCCCCACCACCTCCGGCACCGGTTCCGAAGTGACGCCGTTTACTATCATCACCGACGAAAAAACCGGCACCAAATACGCCATTACGGACTATGCCTTAACCCCCGATATGGCCATTATTGACCCGGAATTTGTGTTGGGTATGCCTAAAAAACTGACGGCTTGGTCCGGCTTGGACGTGCTGACCCACGCCATTGAAGCCTACACCTCCGTCTATTCCACCAACTTTACGGAAGGGCAAGCCTTGGAAGCCGCCCGCTTGGTGTTCAAATATTTGGAAAAATCCTACTCCTTGGGAGCCAAAGACATCAACGCCCGCGAAAAAATGCACTACGCCGCCACCATTGCCGGTATGGCGTTTGCTAACGCGTTCCTCGGGTTGTGCCACTCCATGGCGCACAAATTGGGTGCTATGTACCACGTTCCGCACGGTTTGGCCAACGCGCTTTTACTCACCTATGTAATTGAGTTCAACGCCACGGATAAACCGACCAAACAGGGCTTGTTCCCGCAGTACAAATACCCGTTTGTAAAAGGCCGCTACGCCAAGATTGTGGACTTCTTACTGCCCCACAACAACTTGGGCGACGATAAAGATGCCAAAGTGGAAAAATTGATTGAGATGATTACGGACCTCAAAAACAGATTGGACATCCCCAAATCGCTCAAAGAATACGGCATCCCGGAAAAGGAATTCTTGGATAACTTGGATAAACTTTCCGAATTGGCCTTTGACGACCAATGCACCGGCGGCAACGCGCGCTATCCGCTCATCAGCGAAATTAAAGACTTGTACCTGAAAGCGTATTACGGCGAACCCGTCAAACACAAAGCGGACTAATTTTAACCGCCTGAAATAGTGAAGCACCCCGCCAAATGCGGGGTGCTTTTTTGCGGGTACTTTTTATGCGTGGTTTTGCGGATGGCTTTTTCCCGTGGGATTTTCTGCCGCAAGCCGCGGGGCGCAATTTGATATAATAGAAATATGGGTTTGGAAGAAATTGAACAAAAAGAGTATTTTTCCATCGGGGATGTGAAACGCATTACCGGCGTGCCGGAGTATTCCGTGCGCTACTGGGAAGCGGAATTCGGCCTGATTAAACCCATACGCAAAGAAAGCGGGCACCGCCGTTATACTAAAAACGACGTGTACACCATTCTTAAAATTAAAGATTTAATTTACAAGCATAAACTGACGCTGGAAGGCGCCAAAAAGCAACTTTCCAAATACCAATTTCCGTCCGCGGGCGAGCAAAAAACCCGTACAAATGTAAAAATTTTAGAGGAAATTAAAGAAACACTGGAAGAATTGCTAAAAGAATGCTAAAATATATGGGTAGTCAGAAATAAGGCTACAAAAACGGGGAGTGGCTCAGAGGTAGAGCGCTCGCTTGGGGTGCGAGAGATCGCGGGTTCGAGTCCCGCCTTCCCGACCATTTGAAATATTTATTACGGGGCGTAGCGCAGATGGTAGCGCGCACGGTTCGGGACCGTGAGGTCGTGGGTTCGAATCCCGCCGCCCCGACCATCTTCTAAAGCACCTTTTTTAAGGTGCTTTTTTCGTCTAAGAATTAAAGTTTTCCCGTCGGAGAATACCTGTTTTTCTTATCTGTTACGGTCTCAGAGTTCTTTTTTCTCCGTCGTAAACCGCAATTTTTCCCGCGTTTTCTCTGAGCTCCAAATTTGCAGGATCCAACTTACCGCTCGGGCCACACCAGATAGTGATTCGAATCTATGTCCACATCATTTTCTTTTAAACTTTTTTACCTGTTCCAAACTAAAAAGCATAAAATCACCGTCTGATTTGGCAACCGGAATTAATTTACCGACACGCAACCAATAGCGCACCGTTGAAATAGGCACGCCAACGGCTTTGGCAAATTGCCCAATTTTAAGCAATTTGGTTTCATCCGTCTTGGGATAAAACATATCCACATATGTTTCAAAGCTGCGTTCCAATGCCTTATACATAAATGCCTCATAAGCAGTAGTATCTTGTGTTAATTGCCCCTTTTCGATACTGCTTATATATTTTTTGCGATCTCTAGGGCGGATAATAATGGGCCATAAATCATTCTGTAAAAGTATTAAGTTCATTATTAAACGCCCAACACGCCCATTCCCATCAATAAACGGGTGAATAGATACAAATTTAAAATGCCCCATAATAGCGCGGCTAATTACATCTTTTTCAGTTTGTAAGTATTCTTCAAACGACATCATTAAATCTGATACTTTAACCGGATTGGGCAATATCACACTACTGCCTTTAATGCGTACGGGAACATTACGGTAACGGCCTGCAAAAGCATCGTTAATTCCTTTAAGCACTATAGAGTGAATTTTTAAGATATCATCTTGGGAAATCCTTTTATTTTTGGACAATTCATTAAGAATATATCTAAAGGCTTCCGCGTGGTTTTTCGCTTCCAAATAATCTTTTAAGGGTTTTTCCCCTTTGGTAATACCTTCACTAATAACCAACGCAGTCTCTTGGCGGGTAAGCGTATTGCCCTCAATGTGGTTTGAGGTATAGGCCAACTCAGTCTCCAGCCAATGATACAAAGATGCAACCGCCTGAGGATTCTTAAAGGTTTTCGTTAAAAGCTCTATTTGCTTTTTCATGTGACTGGTTATTTTCCCCATATATTACCTCTCGTACATAGTGTATAGTTTTTTATAAATAAACTATACACTATAAACTATAAAAAATCAAGTCCATTACCTTTTTGATATTTTGCAGCCAATCCGATATTACTCTCTATGTTTTTTGGGGTATAGGTATACCGTAGTTTAGAAAACAGGGCACAAATCGGCTTTTTATGGCTACAAAACCGCGTTAAATCGCCCGAAACAGATGAGGACATTCATTCGTTTCTCACTCTGTCGACCATTTAGAAAGCCGCTTTTAAGTAAGCGGCTTTTTTGTTGTCTATTTTTCCCCTCCCTCGTCGGTGTTTTGGGGCTAATTATATCCATACCGGTTATAGAGAACTGTTAGCAAAGCATAAAAAAGGCCCGTTTGGGGCCTTTTTCTCTAATAGGCAAAATGAGAGGATCCAAAACTGTTAAAATATAAACACAATTTATGTACTTTACTGACAAGAACCGCATTAAGTATTTTAAAACCCTAATAGAAACCCCTATTCCAGAAAGGAAGAAGGCTCGTGAGGCTTTTTACCTTGATTTATTCTTACAAACCCACGAAGGAACAATATGGAAAGGTTCTAGCAAATTGTTAGACCTGCCAAAACAAGAACGTCCTGATTTTTTATTTTTAGATGAAAATGGGCAACAAAGAGGATTAGAACTTACTGATTGGGTTAATAATACCAAACAATGCCGTGTAAACCAAATATTAACGGATATTGCTCGGGATATTTGTATTGAAGTACAAAAAACAAAACATATCAATTTAAGTCTAACTATTGATATTTATGACCCTAAAAAGTGGGGATATCGTACCCGAAAAGAATTTCTTGATTATGTTTACAATCCAGGGGTAAAGAAACTGCAAGCAAATACAAAAACTATCAAAAAAGTATTTTCAGACAAGATATTGAATAGTGGAGATATTACTGAATATTTCACAACCGAACAAGTAGAAGTTAAAGGGCAATATTTTAAACTTACATTCTCCAAATCTTGGTTTAATTTTCCTGAATTTCATATTAACAATAATAGTATGTATTGGGCAAATCCTACAACAGCATTACAGAAAATTATAAATTGTAAAAATACCAAATACGACTCCTATCTATCTAACTGCAAATACTGTGATTTATTAATCATTTACCCCAATTACCATACAGGAAACCCTATTTTTTCGGAAACAGAATTCCCTTTTCAATCGCACTTTCCTAATATTTTCTTACTGTATTGGGACGGCGAAGATATTTCTGTTACGAAATTAAATATCAGCCGCCCTACTGATTCCAAGACTGCTCCTGTTCACTAACCCCTGTTTTCCCCTCAGCCAAATTCATCAATTCCTTCAAGCTCATATTGTGTGGGTTCCTATATTCTAAAATATCCGTCACTATCTTTGGCGACAGATAGCACAAATTCAAATACCTAGCGAACGTACGCTTATTCATGCCACTTGCTTTTTCCCATTCGCGGGAAGTCATGCCGCTTCCTATCATCTTCTTCAACTGCCACGCTCGTGCGAGCCCACGCACCAAACTTTCGTTTAATTGCCGTACCGTCAAAATATTCTGAGCCGTCCCATTTTGTAGCCGCGTAGAGGACACATTATCTATATAAAAAGTGGCCCGCAAGGTGATTGTATTTTTCCCTATATTCGGCATAAGTAAATCATTTTGCCGCTGTTCCTGCATGGGATTCTTCCGGCAAACATCCAAAAACGCATTCTTGTCCAATTCAAGTTGTAAATGGCAGTCTGTACCCGCTTTTATACAAACCGCCCGTTTTAGGCACGTTTTAGCCTCATTAAAGCCAATATAGCTACTGTCTGCCTGTAAATCCAAAACGCTCAAATCAGTTCGGCAAATTGTATCCAATACAAAACCGTCCAGTTGCACCACCGGAATATGAATCCCATTTCTAACAAAGTAATACTGGAATTTCTGCCCTTTTTTAGTCGTACTGGTCAATTTGTAAGGATTTCCTTTATCATCAAACAATTTATCCGCCAATAAAGCCTTTTGACGGATATATGAGCGATATTCCCGTAATCCGTTCTTAGAATTCCCGATTTTGGATTGCACCTGTTCAAAAATTTCACAAGGTACAAGCGCCGCTTGTTTGCCGACATAGACCTTATTAGCCGCCAAATGCGGCATTTTGCCTATATAGACAGGATTCCCGAGGATTCGCTGTATAGACCCGTGCCGGAACAAATGCCCGCCCCGCACAGCCCCAGACGCTGTTTGCCAACATTTACTACGGTAGCCTTGCTGATTCATCCAATCGGCCGTGGCTTTTATATTTCCCAGTTCCAGATACTTGGTAAAAATCAGGTTTACGACTTCGGCTTCTTGCGGATTAGGGATAAGTTGTTTGTCTTTGAGGTCATACCCCAACGGCGGAGTTCCCCCCATCCATAGTCCCTTGGCCTTGCTAGCGGCGATTTTATCACGCACGCGCTCAGCTGATACTTCCCGCTCAAACTGGGCAAAGGACAAGAGCATATTGAGCGTTAGTTTTCCCATAGAATTACTCGTATCAAAGGATTGGGTAATGGACACAAAATTACACCCGTATTTATCAAACTCTTGCATCATTTTGTGGAAATCTATAATAGAGCGCGAAAGGCGGTCCACTTTATAGACAACGACTACCTGTATTTGTCCCGCTCGGATATCGTTAAGGAGTGTTTTTAAGCCGGGGCGCTCCATAGTACCGCCACTAATACCGCCATCCGAATATGTTTTATAATATTCCCAGTTATTGAATGCTTGGGACAGGATATAGGCCTTACACGCCTCCTCCTGATTTTGGAGCGAGTTAAACTCCATATCTAGGCCGTGTTCCGTAGATTTACGCGTATAGATAGCGCAATTAACTTTTGGCATATTTGTTATAATTCTCCTATACACAGTAACGCTTACTATCGGGAGATAAGTCAAGTATGAATACTATCAAACAAAATGCTGTTGATTCCATACAATTAGGCATCGAGGATTTTCAATTAGCCAACAAAGGGGATAACCGGAGGATTATTTCGGCAGCGCGTAATATTTATGCGGGTATTTTATTACTATTTAAAGAAAAACTAGTTTTGGAATCTCCCTCCTACGACCAAGAACTGCTTATACGGGAAAAAATCATTTTCAAAAAAGATTCTTCCGGGCATCTGCTTATTCAAGGAAACGGAAAGAAAACCGTAGATTATAGAGGGATACAGGAACGCTTTGATAATCTATCCATTCAAGTAGATTGGAAAATATTGGAGAATATCCAAAAAGTACGAAATGATTTAGAACATTATTGCACAGAAAAAAACGGAAAACAGATTAGTAAAATAATATCAGATACATTCATCATCCTCAATTCTTTTATCACAGAATATTTAGAAGAAGTCCCTAGTGATTTATTGGGAGAGAAAACATGGAAACATATTGTCAATCAAGCAGACATGTATCGTTTGTTGCAAAAAACTTGGTATACACACGCGGAAAATTTAAATTTAAGTAACAGGATAATTAAAGAAAATATTTGCAACATTCATTGTCCTTACTGTGGTTTTGATCTTTTTTCCATTACTCCCGATCACGAAAATGAAGAAAATCCTCCGCTTGAATGTGTTTCTTGTAACAGAGAAATTCCCGCTTCAGTTTACCGTCAATTAGTGGCAGACTATCTAACGCCAATTCCAGATCATACAAATCCTGAGGAGCAAACTTTTTGTCAATGCCCAGAATGCGGAAAAGACACATATTTATACTCTGAGGATATATGTTTATCCTGTGATCAAGAAAATCTTGCTTATTGTTCTTCCTGCGGAGAAAAAATCGAATTATTTATGTTAAACGGCAATTATGAACAGTTATGCGATAACTGTAATCATATGAAATATTTAATGGATAAAGATGATTAAAATTATTCCTTACATAATCCAAAAAATTTGGGGCCGCTTATGTGGCCCCGTGTTATCTTCTGCGCTATTGCCGTCAAATTGGGATAGATATTATTCTCCCACTCGTATTCTTTCTCGCTTTTCACTATTACTTGATAAATCTGCCCTTTGTATTTTTTGGTTAGGATAGTTCCTATCGCTAAATTATATTTACATTTATGGGCCCGCTGAATGTATTTTTCCGGATTATTAGCGTACTTATCAAGACGAGTTATATACTTTTCTGCCAGTTTACAACTATACAATTCGCATTGAATGGCATACCACAAGGGTCTATATTTGCCCTTTCGCCCTCTTAACGGATACCGATAGAATATATCCCAATAAAATTGGAGTTTTTCGTCAGATAATCCCTTTAATTCTTCAAAAGTTTTGGGTAAATAACACTTATTTCTCATTTAGCACCTTCCGAATGCGGTTTATCTTATGGGCCGAGTTTCCTTTGAAATAGTAGGCCTTGGCTAATTCATCAAAAAACTTGATAGCAGTTTGTAAGAGTTCCGCTTCGCGCATTTTCTTGGGCCGCCCAAGCGGATTACCAGAACGCCCCTTTACAACCTGGTTTTTAACGGGTGGCAATATACGCGGTGTCATTTGGATAACCCGAAAAATACATACCCGCTGATAGGCCGTTTGACTATTTCCATAGCCACGCGGGATATGCTTTTGTAGGTTTTGCCTTGGTATTCACAGCCGTTTTCCAACATTTTTACTTCAAGTGTGTGCTCGTGATAAGTTTTCATGATAACCGTGCCAGCCGCAGGCAAGCGGCCATCCCGTTCTTTGGGTTTCGGAGTGGCCACATTTACGACTTGTTTGGTTGATTTTACAACTACTTGTTTAGATTTTTTCTTCATAAAAACTCCCGATAGTATATTGGTTTAGTGGGCTTTTGGCCCATTCCTATTACCGCTTACTATCGGAAGCAAAGTCAAGTAAATGAATGTTAGGACTATCTAGCAGTTCGATTCCTGTTGGGCGCACTTTTAGAAACCACGCGAAAACGTGTTTTTTTGTGCACACAAGCGAACTTGCATGCCATTTTTTACAATACGGCCTTGGGCGCATATTTTAACGACGGCCCGTTCTCAAACGAGAACGGGCATTTCTCTTGTTCCCTAAAAGTAAGGCCGGACTGGTAGGGCATCATCCGGCCTGATAACAGCACGGGAATATCTTTAGTCTCTTTTAAACAAATCCCGCGTGTAAACCTTGTTTTGCACATCATCCAAGCACGCATCATATCGGTTAGCAATAATGGCTTTACAGCGCGTTTTAAATGCTTGTAGGTCATTTACAACTTCACTGCCAAAGAACGTAGAGCCGTTTTCCAAGGCGGGCTCGTAAATAATCACCGTAGCGCCTTTGGCTTTAATGCGCTTCATAATGCCTTGAATAGATGATTGACGAAAGTTATCACTCCCCGCCTTCATGGTAAGCCGGTACACCCCAATAATGGTGTGATGCTCTTGTTTAGGGTCATACTGGGTATCTTGCTGATAGTTATAATATCCGGCTTGCTTGAGAACGCGGTCGGCGATAAAATCCTTGCGGGTCCGGTTGGACTCCACAATTGCCTTAATCAAGTTTTGCGGCACATCTGCGTAGTTTGCAAGCAGTTGTTTTGAGTCTTTTGGCAAACAATATCCGCCATAGCCAAAAGACGGGTTATTGTATTGGTTGCCGATACGCGGGTCCAAACAGACGCCTTCAATAATTTGTTGCGTATTAAGGCCTTTAAGTTCGGCATAGGTGTCTAATTCGTTAAAATAACTGACACGCAAGGCCAAATAGGTATTGGCAAACAGTTTTACTGCCTCTGCTTCTGTATAGCCCATAAAGAGTGTGGGCACATCCTGTTTGATGGCTCCTTGTTGCAAAAGATGGGCAAAGGTGTGTGCTTTTTCAGTTAATGCCTTATCTTGTAAATCGCTCCCCACTACAATACGGGAAGGATATAAGTTATCATAGAGCGCATGGCCTTCGCGCAAGAACTCCGGGCTGAATAAAATATTCTTTATATTCATTTTTTCGCGGACTTGGCGTGTATAGCCCACCGGAATCGTAGATTTAATAACCATGGTAGCATTTGGGTTGTATTTTTTGACTAATTCAATTACGGCCTCTACGGCTGACGTATTAAAATAGTTTTGTTGCGGGTCATAATTGGTCGGCGTGGCGATAATCACAAACTCCGCTTGTTCATAGGCACTTTTAGCGTCTGTGGTAGCGGTTAAATGAAGCGGTTTATTAGCCAAAAAGTCCTCAATTTCTTTGTCGGCTATCGGCGATTTTTTATTGTTAATCAAATCCACTTTTTCCGGCACGATATCAACGGCCACTACGTCGTTGTATTGCGCGAGCAACGTGGCCAGCGAAAGCCCTACATACCCTGTTCCAGCGACGGCTATTTTCATTTTATTTCTCCTTACCATAAAAATCTTTGTACCACTCTGCAAACTTACGCAAACCTTCACGCAAAGAGGTCTTGGGCTTAAACCCGAAATCGCGCTCTAAGGCAGATGTATCGGCATACGTTATCGGCACATCCCCCGGTTGCATAGCCACCAATTCTTTATGGGCCTCAAAATCGTAATCTTTCGGCAAAATACCTGCTTGGATAAGTTCCTCTTGCAGTATTTGCACAAAATCTAACAGATTTTCCGGCGAGTTATTGCCAATGTTATATAGCGCATACGGCGGAACCGGCAGACCATCTTCCCCGTTTTGGCGTCTGGGCGCACCTTGCATCACGCGGTAAACGCCTTCAACAATATCATCTATGTAGGTAAAATCGCGCTTGCAATTTCCAAAATTATAGATTTTAATTTTTTCCCCTTTGACGAGTTTATTAGTAAACCCAAAGTAGGCCATATCCGGCCGCCCCGCCGGGCCATATACGGTGAAAAAGCGTAACCCTGTACAGGGAATATTGTAGAGTTTGGCATACGCATGGGCTAGAAGCTCATCGCACTTTTTAGTAGCCGCATAGAGCGAAACGGGATTATCCACTTTATCTTCCACCGCATAGGGTACCTTTTTATTAGAACCATAAACAGAAGAACTGGACGCATACACCAAATGTTCCACACCCGGTTTGCCGTTATCGTACGAATGGCGGCACGCTTCCAAAATGTTATAAAAACCGATTAAATTGGCCTCTATGTAAGCATCCGGGTTGGTAATGGAATAGCGCACCCCGGCCTGGGCAGCCAAATTAATCACTATTTGCGGCTGATACTTGGCAAAAATCTCGGTGATGAGGGCTTTGTCGGCTAAATTGCCTTTGATAAATGTAAAGTTGGACAGTTTAGATAGTTGGGCAAGGCGATATTCTTTGAGCGAGACGTCATAATAATCGTTTACGCTGTCTAATCCGATAACGGTGGATTGCAGATTTTCTGCGCATACGCGCTTAACGAGAGCCGCCCCGATAAAACCGGCCACGCCTGTAATAAAAATGGTTTTATGTTGCAAATTTATTATTGTTTTCGTCATTTGTGATTACCCCAAAGTATGAAATGCAAATTCTTTAATTTTTTATCTGTATAAAAAAGTAGTGTTCCTAAACCAGATATTTTGATGTATTAAATAGACGAGATAAGAAATAGTCCCCAACCCAATCAGCCACTTCATTCTAAAAATAATACACAGGTGATGCAAAGATACAACCAGCAACACAACAGCCCCGCTTATAACCATCAATTGAGCCGGCGAAAACGTTTCTAACACAAATTTTGTTCCCAAAGCTACCGGCAAAGTAATATATCCCAAAATGTCCCTGCTCTGCCCGTGTATATCCGCTAGAGAAGCCCCGATAATCAACACGGGTGCCGAATTGCCACCGATCAAACCATATAAACCATTTTGTAATAAATGGAGATAATTTAACGAAGGATTTAAGTAATGCAACCCCAGCAATATAGCTAACCACCCCCAATAAGCTACATGTCTATACTTACCAGGCAGTTGAATGATACATGAAAATACTAAAATTCCCGAGACAAGCGCGGTCAAATACCAATGCACCTCGTCCACATACGGCATACCGATAAACCCGTTAAGCAACGGAATATTTAACATAAATTGCGTAAAAGTAACCGTTCGGGGAAAAGGCCAGATATGGGTAACTAAAAAAATAATACAAATAGATATGAAATACAAGGGGAACAGCCGACCAATTCTTTTCTTCAGATAGGGCATGCTATCTATAAAATAAGCGGGCACCAAAAAATAACCGCTAATTAACAAAAAGATTGCTACTCCGGCTAAACCCCATTGATCCATACCCAAGAAATGAGACGGCTCATGCCCGGGAATAAATAATTGTAAAAATCTCTCAAAAAAAGGATACGACACCACCAAGAGCAGCCCTATTCCGCGCAAGGCCTCTATATCTGCTATTTTTTGATTTTTACCCAGGATATCCTTCATTTTTTATCTTCTAAGTGAAATTTTTTAAGAAGAAATTCTTTCTTTTGAGCCGCATTTAATTTTTCAATCGCTAAAAAATCTTTTTTATGTTTTAGTATATATTCATCTATACTGCGGATAACTTTACACGGAACCCCAGCCGCTACGCTATTAGAAGGAATATCCCTCGTTACGACAGCCCCGCAACCAATAATTACATTATCCCCAATGTATACCCCCGGCATGATAATACAATTCGTACCGATATGAACATTATTTCCTACGACAATAGGAGCAATAACATCTACATTGTAATAGGCAGGTTGGTAATGCCGGACTACCCAAACGCCCCCATCATGCGTTACAAAATTAACTCCCCAAGAAATTCTTACATTCGCTCCTAAACTTATCAAATACGGCTCGCTGCCAAAAGATACATCGGGCGCAATGTCCCCTCCTTCCCCCGATATACGAACGCCTCTTTTGCGCAAGATTTTTACGCGCGTTTCGTTAGAACCGAACCGCCATCGTAATCCCTCTAGTTTATTCATTAATTTATTGAGCAATTGATTCATAAATGTTTCCCTTCCTCTTGTGCATGTATTAAAAAACAATAATTGCAATGCGGTTTAGCACCCAGTTTAATTTTATAATTTTCATTGCCGCGAGTTAAATCAAAATAACGGACTGTATGTTTGATCTCATCAATAGCGCGGATGAAGAGGATTTGCCCAGGGCTGTAATGATAATAGGTTTTATTCGTGGCCACACGAGAAACACACAAAGTGTGCCCATCGTTTGACAATCCTCCTTCACAAAACCCAGCTAGTTCGCCGTTAATGTGTACTTGCGCTAAAAACACCGGACAAAGCTGACTATACGAGGTAAGAGGGTCATGGGAACGATATAATCCACTTATCTCAAGTATTCGTTTAATAAAAAAAAGAAGTTTTTTATACCACTGGGCACGCGAGTCACAATCTTGCCTGCGCAAACGATATAACTTATACAATTGCGTAGCCTTTCTCGCAGACAAACACGTAAATGAAACCGATACTTCACACTTCCATCCCTGTTTTTTGATACGGTTGCAGGCCGTTCGGTAAGTATTACGGGCACTTTTAGAAAGAGAATCATAAAAAGTAGGGGTTTGAGTTTGCGTATCAACACACATACAAACAGATGAAGTTTTTTCGAAATATAATTTTCTGTGTAGTTTTTCTAATATAGCACAGAAGGGACTTTTTTCAGAAATTTTGGAGAAAACTAATTGATAGGCAGACAATTGCTGATGTAAAGACAATATGGCTTCTTCTACTAATTCTCTATCTTCGTTGGAAAAAATTGGAGACAAGTAATCGCTAGAATCTGCATAACCTAACAAATGTATTTGGCAAAGTTCATTGTCAAAGAGCAATGGGAAAATAACCCGCTCCTTAAATACCCAATATTCCAATTTTTCACTTCGTACAAATTGTTTTCTTTGTCGTTTTTCCAAACATTCATTCCATACGTAAGATTGGTAAAACGAGAACGTTGTATTTTGAGCATAAAGCGTTTGCCATAAACTCTTAATACAAGTAATGGTAGAATAAACCACAAAAGAATTCGTATTAATTTTCATATGTATTTAATACACGATTTACCCAAGTATGGATATTATAATCTGTCCGAATTTGATCTGCCGTTTGACTAAGGAACATTTTGTTTTTCCCAGTGATTGCTTGAATAACGGCCTGTTTGCAAGCGGATATATTTTCGCTGGCAAATACGTAAGAGAGCGGATATTTTTTTGCCCAGCTAACACCGGGGATATCACTCATTACACAAGGTTTGCCCAAACTAAGCATTTCCAAAATAGAATAGGGAAATCCTTCCGAACGGCTGGCCGAAAGCAACATATCGGCGGCTTCGTGATACCCAAAAACATCCTCCGTCGGCGGCAAATAAAGTAAAAAATCTTCTCTTCCGCTACAAGACGTATGCGATGCTACCCATATGGACATTTTTTCTACTGTCATTTCCCGACCACATATGATGGCTAATTTATAAGATGGATTTTGTGTATGTAGTTGCTTGATGGCCTCAACCGCAATATCCACTCCTTTTACTTTTGGAGACCAGCCAAAAATCTCACAAAGAATATCCCTCTTATCTACTCCATACTTCTTACGTATTTGCTCTCCCAAAATATGTTCGCAAGGCATACGTTTTATCGCCAACGCATTAGGTATCCAATAAATTTTAGCCGGATTATAATTTACAAATGCTTTTGATACGCTGATAAACCGCACACGAGCAGATAAAATTTTGTAAATCAATAAGTTTTTCAGTTTTATTTTCAAGCTTTGTTTCCCTGATGAAAAATCGGAATGCAGATGAATAAGCACCTGGACATTTTTATTCAAAAACGCAAAAATCTCAAGCGGTATTATAGGGGCAAAATGAGAGTGAATAATAGTTATATGATATTTTTGAACTAAATCAGTGAGGTGTTTTATTTGCGTAAGCCGAGATGCATTAAAAGGAAACACATCAACTGTTTTACCCATTTGTTGCAATTGGGCAAACCAAACACGTTGCATGGCTTCCGCCGGAAAAACATAAACACACTGTCCGCCCTGTTGTTGAAATCCTTCTTCTAATGCCATTAATGACGGGATAAAATTACCACCGTAAACAGCTTGGTATCCGCATAAAAACAAAATAACCGGTTTATTTTTATTCATAAAAATGATACCCCCTCAGGTGTAAATATTTCATTAAAATTCGTAGTGGCCGAAACAGGGAAAAATGGCTGTATTTAATATCCACAACCTCTACGTTCCCTACGCAATTATACGTATGACATCCCTCGGCAACAGGCAAACGAGAAAGCCCTTGAACTATAGATGGCGTCACTTCTTTTATATCGTTCTCTTCGTATTTCCAAGATACCGAGTTAAATAAAAATTTCTTAAAAACAATTTTTCCACCATATGTACTAACCCCAAACTGCGTAGGACGAATACTGTTCCCGTTATGCAAAAAAACATTCCCCGCAGGACGCCCAATACGGCAAGTATATTGCTGAACTTTTTTGATTGGCCCTAATCGTTTAGCCCCTAAATCCAATTCTGCTATACTAAGTGCATTATTAGCCCCCTTTGGCTCATAAATAAATACATACCACTTGCCATCTTGTTCAAAAGCAGTAGTATCTACTGCATGGATATTTTGAGCCAATATGGCTTGCTTTTTCCATCGGGTAGGAAAGTCAATTGCTTGATATAATTCTATGGTTTTTCGTCCGCTAGTTTCTGGTATCATATACCAAGTATCATTCGCCTTAAATACATTTGGGTACGACACATGACACCCTAAATCAGCAATAGGCCTGGCATAACTATCCCCGCTGGGACTTATCTCCGCTAGTCCCAACACTCCGTGCGAAGTTTTCAAATCCATCATTTCACAAAACACATAGTATTTTCCATGCTCTTCTACAATAAACGGATCAGCACACCAATAGCGAGATTCACACCGCACGCGCTTCCAGAAACGGCCGGAAGAGGCAGCTCCGAACGAATCTTCTGCGTGTTTGCGTCTGTACAGACAAATCCATTTATTTTCCACAAAATATTTCTTGATTCGTGTTAACATGCGTATTCCCTATTTCTTACATCTGCCTTCAATTAATTTCCCGCACTTGACTTGTTGCCACACTAATTTCATCTCTTGGGGAAACATTACTTGATTTATGGCTATACTGATCAAAATGCTAACAACAGAAACCTTACAAGCCAAGGATAACCACGACAAGTAACCTATCTGTTGTAGCGAAAACGCGCTAGTACATAACCACATAAAAAACAGTACAATTATATCCACAAAAAAACATTTAATAAAAGATATCATATGGCGCTTCAAAATATGCCTTGACAAATACCACACGAAATATAACGTGCGATACACAACTGCCGCTAATGTACCTATTACCACACCCACTAAACTAAGATAACGAACCAATACTATGGATAACACAACATTTATAACTGTTTCCAAAATGGCACTATTTTGCGTTTCCTTAAAATGCCCGGCGGCCAAAACAAGCGTAGAATAAGGAATACGCAAACAGAATAACGCTTGGGCTAAAACCAGAAAAGCAGAAAATACGGGAACAATATAATCAGCGTCTGTAACGCCTTGTGTGTATACGACTACAAACGGAACTATCAATATTCCTGTAATACCAAATATCAAGGTCACTCCTGTGTGTACCAACCATTCAAAACGAGTAAAAACAACGGTCAACCTTTGCCATTCTTCATTGGCAAGCATATTTCCCAAAGCGGCCTGCATTCCGCTAGTAAGTGCTATCATCAATTTCTGCATTCCGTTTACAACTAAGTTATAAATACTATATACAGATACATTATCTAGTGTGGAAAAAATTGTTAGCACCAGCATATCGGTGCCGTTTAGTACCACACTGGCTATATGTTGTGCCAAACCATTCCATTTTTGTTTGATAGGCTCTGTCATCAATTTAATGTGATGATTAATCCGATAATGCTTACGTACATACCAAATCAGCAAAATCGGCTGCAGAATAAACAAAATAGCAGAAACAAATTTAACGAGATGAATTCCTGCTCCAAACTTCATCAGAACCACGCACAAAGCAGTGTTAACTAACAAGCAAACGCTATGTAATGCCGTCGGAACAAAGCCCAATTGGTCTGCATGTAATAATAAGCGATATGTAATCCCCAGGAAATAATGAGCAAAAGAACTGAGTGATATAATTAAAATTAAACTAGCAGTATAAATGTAACCAAACTCATTTTTAATAAGCAAAGGATAACCCCACATTAATACGAACACATAAACGGCAAGAAAAAAACCCAACTTGTGAAAAAAACGTTCTGCAGAACAAATAATTTGACTAATTTCAAGTTCATTCTTTTGGGCCAATGGTTTGTATAATGCTGTTTGAACAACCGCCCCAACACCCATTTCACACAATACAATAATCCCTAAAAATTGCGTAATAGATGCTTGCAGACCATTTATTGCTGAACCATACGAGGTTAAGAACATACGAGGCAAAATAAACCCGCAAACGATTATTACTACTTGGTCTATCAAAGCCGCAAGTGTATTAAAAAGTAATTTTTTTGAACGAGTTAGAACGCGCATATCTTTATATTGAACGTTTTTTTTGTGCTAAATAACGTTTGTTAATTCTAATTTGAATAAAAAATATCATCAAATAGAAATAAGTAGGTTTAGCCCCTGAAGATACCGCTCCGATATCCATAATTAAAAGCATAAAAAGTACAACTAGACAAAGCAATGTATTTTTATCTGGTAAATGTCGTTGAGTGAATAACTGTAATCCTGAAATTATAAAAAACGCATAATACAAACCAAAGCCAACTAACCCACCACAAGCCAACAACTCAATGTAATTGTTGTGAAAATAGGTATGTCTTAAAATACGCTCTAATATTATCCCGGAAGAACTCATCCCTGCACCTAAAATAGGATGTTGAAGGAACTGATCCCATCCGATTTTAATCATCCAATTACGCAAAAATGCAGAAGAGTCAATCTCTCCGGTATTACGCCACATGTTAAACAATGTATCAAATCTTTCCTTAATTCCAGATAATAAAGGTAATTCTAGAAATATTCTTAGGAAAAGCAACATAATTCCCAATAATATAACATAACGTACCAGGGATAAAAACCAATTTTTACTTGAATAACGCAGTAATAGCACCAACCCACATCCTCCCGCTAATAGCATAAACGCTTTTCTACTTCCAGTAGCAGCAATCAACAGGATATTTAACAGAGTGAGCAAATCCGTGAATTTGAATTTCTCAAATAAAACTTGATACAAAGTTATCACTACAGATAAAGCTGCCAACATGCCTAAATTATTCACGTTAGAAAAGGTATTATCCAAACGTCCGGAAACCGAAAGCACACTACTTAGAGTGGACCAACCATAATAAAAAAAAGCATATATGGTTACGATATACCCGCTCCACTTAATTACATTCCACAAAGGCGTAGTTGTGGTTAAGCCAACATAATAACTATATAAAACAGACATACATATAAGTAATTGTAGGATGGTACTTCCTTGTATCATTGAAGCAATCGGATCTATAGACCAAGCGGTCGAAAGCAAACAATAAAGGGCAAACAAAAATACTAAAGTATGAAAAGAATGCCAATATAAAGGAAAATGCAAATTATTTTTTAACAAAATAAGACATGCAATGAGTATGGTAATTCCGAGCAAAATAAACCGGGAATAAATATTAGTATCAAAAATATAAAAAGAAGAAAATAAAGCCACCGTATTTAACCAAATTAATTTATCCAACCATACTCTCATATCCTTCTCCAAATGGCAAAGAAACAAATAATTCTGCTATTACCTAAACGCCTATGCACTGCAGTTAGTGTTTAGATTTTTTACTTTTTCAAACATATACCACCCTTACAAACCAAGACTCCACAAACTATATAAAAACATCTTTCATTTTAACTGGGCCAACAATTACTAGGCATCCTTGCCTTATATACTCTTGGAAAAAAAGGGCAACCGCTCCAAGACATCATCACCAATATGTGTGATCTTAAATATTTGTGTGCCTTATTCTTTGGTATTTTCAAATACCAATTGAATGAATTTTTTTGTCACATCTTTAATTTCGTACCCCGCTATTTTCATCTGGCTTGCAAACAAATTCCTTCTAGCAATTTCTGACATATTTGCCATTTCTACTGCTTTTTCTGCCCAACATTTAGCAGTACTCGCTAATTTCACAAAATGCACCAAATTAGTTTGCTTAGCTTGCCGTGTAATTGTATCCGCAATTAAACAGGATAAGCCGTTAGTTTGAGCTTCAATAACCGTATTAGGCATGCCTTCAAAAAGAGAGGGGAAAATAAGCAAGTCCATACCACTCAGCAAGGTTGGAATGTCGGTACGTATTCCCAAAAATTGGACATTATCTTGTAGATGTAATTGAATTACTTGGTCTTTGATCTGATTTTCCAGTTCTCCTTTACCAACCAGCCACAAAACAGCATCTGGACGTAACTTTTTAATTTCAGCAAAAATTTGTAATAAAAATTTATGATTCTTTTGAAAATTAAATCTCCCAACATGTCCCACAACAAACTTATCTTGTACGTTTAGTTCTTGGCGAATTTTTTTACGATTTTCTGCGGAAAATTTAAAAAAGTCGGCATTTAACCCGTTCGGTAAAATACAAACATTTTTTAACATTCCAAAAGTAAATTGAGCCGCTAAATCCGACGGGGCAATCTTGATATTTACCACAGCCATAAGCACCCGACGTAACAGCTTGTGTAAAAACAACATGTAAGAAGGATAATTTGCACTAGCATTACAAGACCGAAAAACACGCACTTTAGCCCCGCTTAGCCATGCCAAATACAAGTCAGGTATTTCAAAAATCGTACTTCCCAACCGCAAGACATATGTGTAAGGATGCAAACGTAACAATTTCCAAAATTGTTGCAGATATTTGAACGGATGTTTTGTTTTCTGTGGCAAATGATAGATGACACCGCCTAACTGGCGAATCTCATCTTCATAAAAATTATGATTCTGATTACAAATACAAAAATCCATTTGATATTTCGTACGATCCAACTGGCGGTATATTTTCATCAAGAAAGTTTCCGCCCCGCCTGTATTCATATTCGTAACTATACATAAAAGTCGTTTCATAAGCTATTCAAACCTTGCAATATCTGCGGTAAAACTTCTGCTTTTGTATAAACTTTCCCAGCTGCCAAACACGCCTTTCTCATAGCATAAATTTCTTGTGGATGTGTTATGGCAAAATTGAGCCATGTTTTTAGTTCCTGCGGCTTATCAAAATCATAAATAAGACCGGTCTGTAAATGTGCAATCATTTCATCACAATATTTCCACCGACGGGCCAAGATGGGAAGCCCGGCACAAAAAGCATCAATCACTGTTCCGGGCATTCCTTCACGAAAATATCGGGTAGGAAACAAAAGCATATCATAATTTTTTAATACTGCCACACTGTCATTGGGAGATATAACACCCCCATAGGTACAAAATTTGTCGTATTTTTGGCACAGTTGCTTAAATTCCGTTTTATATGCCACCGCCACTGGGCCGTAAACCGTTAGCGTGGCCTTGATATTTTTTTGATTTAATTCCGCAAGCGCCAAGATTGCATCCGTAACCCCTTTTTCTTTCATTACCCGGCTAAACATACAAAAACGCATAGGGCTACTAGTTCTCAACGGCAATTCTGACGCCGTTAGCGGCAAAATTTCTTTAAAATTAGGCAAATATATAGCATTTGCCACCCCCTGCTCTTGTAATTTTTTCGCAATTAAAGGGCTTTCCACCCAATTTACCGCAAACGCACTTATCTGTTTTTTAAAACGTATGTTTTGGGCCGTTTCGTCGGCTAATCTTCCGCCAATGGAATTATGATAAATTTGCTTATTCACATATTTTGCCAGAGCGTACAACACCGGGAATAAAAACTTCCGTCCATTAGTAGACAGCAATACAATGTATTTTTTATACGAAAATAAACTGCTCCAAAAACGCCACGCAAAGCGCAATGGATGGCATCTTAAATCATATGTATCCAAGGGATAAACAACTACACCCTCCGACAACAATGCGTGATAAAGGGTGCGGGTTTTGACAGTTTGACCGTCATTAAAGGTTTTATTCCCGCCGAAATGTCCCAAAATAACTACGTTCATATTAGACCTGTAATTTTTTTCCCATTTTTTCTATAAAATCATCTGTAAGTATTGGATATACTCCACAAAAGGGAGAAAAAGTCAGTTCGCCAAAATAAATCTTTCCCTTGACTTCATATAAATCCACCCGTACAAAAGGGAAATCCGCAGACAATAAGGAAGATATAGATAACATTTGTTCCAAATGTTGTGGCCGGGAAACTTGTTGCGAGTTTGGTACTTCCAGACCACTTGTTTGTAAATATTGATTTAGGCTTTTCCAATTTGTATCCAATAAACTGAATTTTACGGACATTCTCCCTTTTGATGCGTCTCGTTCACTCCCTACCAAAATGAATTGCGGTTTTCCATTCAAACAATTGAATTTGTAATCTACCATTTCAGTTGATTGGCCTAGCAATTGTTCTGCATAAATGCGGTGTGGAATGGGTTTATAATGTGGCTCCATAGAATACGTTCCATAAGTTGTATCTATCCACTTCTGTAAGGTGCGTTTGCAGGAAGGAATGTCTAATTTAGACTTATCCTGCACAAAATAATTCATTTTACAGCCATGCGTGGCTTTTAAGATAAACTCATTGGGTAAAGAATCAAAATTGATATCTTTAACACTGGTCCAAGGCCCGCCCAGCGTAGGAATTAAAATGTCCGATAACCCTTTACTCGCAATATATTCTCGCACCGCCCATTTATCGGTACAGGTTGACATCAAAGGCGTGTTTTTATGCAGAAACAAATAAGTGACCTTATCTGCCAATGTTTTCGGGTTTTTTAGATTTAATTTTCGCCGGAAACGAAGATACGCATCAAACTGTTTAGCAAAATCTATGCCCAACAGAAGAACTAATACTTTAAGCCAGCAACTATATATTTTTTTAAGCATTTTTCTCTCTATTATTCATAATCCAACCCAGAATCAACTATGTCTGTTTTGGAATTTTGCTTCAAGCCAACTCTTTTAATGCCAATCTTTGTACCTTTGATAAAAACCCAACAACATATGTACCATACACTTTTTACTACTCCCAATTTTTCAATATGGTAATATAAATCCCAGTGGTAAGACAATAATGTCAGTTTATTCCGGCTTATTGAAGATTTGCGAACCCTATATTTCCCCAATACATTCGGCATACCATAACACGCATCTGTTTTATGCAGAATTTGGAGCCACAGGGCAAAATCGTTGCGCTTTTTAATACTTGGAACTTGCTGATCACCGATTATTCGGCGGTCATACATAATGGTTAAATTCCCTACAGGGCAAGAAAGTCGCAACATTTTGTCATAATTTGTTTTTTGAGGTGGGAGCAATGCAATTCCCTTAGAAGTTCCATCTTCACTAATCAATTCATATCCCGTAGCAGAGAATGGCACTTTCTTTTGTTTCATAAAGTCAATTTGTAGAGATAATTTATTAGGTGTCCACAAATCATCGCTATCCAAGAAGGCCACATAATCGCCTTTGACCTGTTTAAGGGCCTCAGAACGGGCCACGGCAGGGCCGCTATTCTTTTCCAAGCAAGTATAATGGATATTGGGATATTTGGCTAAATATGGGGCCAAAGCGGCCTTAGTGTTGTCCGTACTACAATCATCTACTATAATCAGTTCCCAACTCGGATATGTCTGTGCAACAACAGATTCCACTGCCTCTTGAATAAAAGAAGCACAGTTATAAGTTGGCATTACTACACTTACCATTTCTCCCATAAATATCCTGTTCATCCACTCTTAAATTTATGCTTTTTCCATTGACCATATATCCAGAAACAAGATGCCTAAAAAAAATGTAAGAACCCTTTTTTGTAATTTTATGGTACTTAGTGAAAAATTTTGCTTGGTTCTAGTTCTTTTCTCCCAGGGTTTCCCTGGCTTTATTTTAGCAAGAACCTATAGGAAAGCACACCGTAGCCACCGGCAAACGCCGCGGGCATTTCGGAAAGCATCGGCACAATCCGGCTTACAGTCCCGCTCACTAGTGCTTCCCCGCATTACACCTCATAAGTAAACTCTATCTAGATTTTAGCAAACAAACAGGTATATTCACAAATCACGCAAGCATAAAAAATTAACTATTTTCGCTGCCTATCTTGGAACATGCTTATGGGTAAATACAAATGCTACGCCTACATACTTTAGCAAAAAGTGTCTTTTGTGATACACGGCTCTTGGTTAGCCGTACTGCACTGCCGAGTTGTAGCCAATAAAGCCGCCCTCTGCCACGTCTCTTTCGCCGTTGCGGCCGGAACTAACCTTTTTACGCCGGTGCCGGGGCACGCCAATCCATACGGTGCCGACGGGTTTTTCCGCCGTTCCGCCGTCCGGCCACGCACCCCGACCATTTAACAAAAGGAACTGCTTTTAGGCGGTTCCTTTTTTAGTTGGGTGGCGCAACAGGCAAACGGCTTTGCCTGGAGCGAAAGACAAGGCCGACAGCCCCGGTTGTTTGCCTAGGGCGGTGCGATGTTTTTGGTTGCGCGCATCAAAAACTTTCGCGCAAGGCAAAACCCACAAGGCCCAGCCCGTAGGATTTTTACGTCAGTAAAAATAGCAAAGGGGATTGCGCCCGGTTTAGTTTTTGGCCAGCAACCGGCCCGCATACCGGTAATAGGTATTAGACGGACATTTGGACAATGTTTGTTGCAGCTCCGCCCGGGTAATAAATCCTTTTTGCAAAGCAATTTCTTCCAAGCACGCAATTTCTATGCCTTGGTTTAACTGCATGCTATGCACAAAGTTTGCCGCCTGCAACACGCTTTCGTGCGTGCCCGTGTCCAGCCACGCAAAGCCGCGTTCCAAACGCGCCACGTGTAACGTATTATGGGCCAAATAAATTTTGTTTAGGTCTGTAATTTCCAATTCGCCGCGGGCAGACGGTTTTAGCTTTTTGGCGTAAGAAACAACCTTATTATCGTAAAAATATAGCCCAGTAACCGCAAAATTGCTTTTGGGGGTTTTAGGTTTTTCTTCCAAAGATACGGCATTTCCTGCTTTATCAAAAGATACCACGCCAAAGCGTTCCGGGTCTCTTACTTCGTAGGCAAACACCGTAGCCCCCGTTGCATTTTGTTGGGCGTTTTGTAAAATCTGCTCAAACCCGTTCCCGTAAAAGATATTATCCCCTAAAATAAGGGCCACCCTGTCCGTGCCGATAAACTCTTCTCCCAGCACAAAAGCATCTGCAATTCCCTTCTTGACCAGTTGCGGGATATAGGATAGCGAGAGCCCCCATTGGGAGCCGTCCCCCAGCAGCTTTTTAAAATTATCTATATCTTCCGGGGTGGTAATAATGAGAATATCCCGTATGCCCGCCATCATAAGGGTGGAAAGCGGATAATAAATCATCGGTTTATCGTAAATAGGCAGTAAAATTTTGGAAATGGGCAAGGACGCCGGATATAACCGCGTGCCCGCGCCGCCTGCTAAAATAATTCCTTTCATAAAAGCCCCCCCTTTCAGCACGGCTCTGCGTGCGGGCCAAAGATTACTTTAGAGTAGCATATCTTTGCCCGCTTGTCCAAACTTTACGCTCAGACGAAACCGCAAAAACTAATATAAAATTCTTCCCCTTTTTTATAGACACCTTCCTTCAAATTATGCTATCTTTATAGTAGAAGTTTAATACCATAGGAGGAACAAAATGAAAGCGAAGTTGGCATTACTCTGTGGTTTTCTTTTCTTGGTTAGCATTGCGCAAGCAGCCGTTTTTGTAACCCAAGATGGAAAAACTACCCAATATAAAGACGGCGCTACAATTGAAACAGAATCTGATAAAGAAGTCGTCGTCAATTACAATGGCGTAAAAATTACGGTTCCGGCAAACACAGCGGTCCAAATCGCCCAAGATAAAAATGGAAACATCACGGTAAAGGGGAACGATTTGTCTAACGTAAAAATTGGTCAGAATGTCGTCTCCTCTACGGGGGAAACTGTTTTTGTCGTTTCTACCAAAAACAACGCCATCACCGTTAAAGAAGGCACGTTGTATGTGCGCGACGAAGCGGGCAAAGTGTCTGCCTTGAAAAAAGGCGAAGTTTCCGCAGACACCGTACCGGCGTTCGTGAGCGAAGCGGCTTTAGCCGAAAACACGGTTGCCCAGCAAGCGGTTCAAAACATTGCCGAAGAAGCAGTGTTAAGCCCTTCTGCGCCGCGTTATTAATCGGAGAGAGTTCAGAGAGTATTAATGAATATGAAAAAACTAGTAATTGCTTTTAGCATTTTGGTTATGTTGCCCGTTGTGGCGGCCGCGCAGCAGCC
>OIZT01000483.1_pt1 | contig 24677 bp, 24 predicted proteins | sample 1588611 | NCBI WGS metagenome assembly OIZT01 (sample SAMN03283278) | human gut metagenome | biome: human-associated habitat; material: feces | host: Homo sapiens | place: Peru | collected 2012
CTCGCCCCAAATTTTTGAAGGGGGCGAAAAAAGTCCTGAATCGTGACATCACACAGGATACCCCGCTGGCTGCCCGCACTTCGGAGTTTGAAGGCGAGTAGGAGAGGACGGGAGAGTGGCCTCCAAGGGGGGAAGACCTTCCTTACAAGCGATCGGCAGGACGATCTGGGAGCGGATCCTGCGCTCCGTGATCTCTTCGCAAAACTTTTTCAAAAAAGTACTAGACAGATACGCGCGTCCATGCTATAATCTATAACCGTGATGAGGACACTCCTACGAAACTTCAAAACGAGCCGCGAGGCTCGAAAAAAATTTGAAAAAAGTCCTTGACAAAAAACTAAATCGATGATATGATAATCAAGTCGCTTACGTGCTGGCGTAGCTCAGTTGGTAGAGCAACTGATTTGTAATCAGTAGGTCGGGGGTTCGAGTCCGTCTACCGGCTCCACACAAGAGGCATCATGATATGGGGGAATTCCCGAGTGGCCAAAGGGGACAGACTGTAAATCTGCTGCTTATAGCTTCGGTGGTTCGAATCCACCTTCCCCCACCAGCGAAAAGGACATCGCCTTTGGCGGTGTCTTTTTTTGCCGAAAGCTGGATTCGAACCGATCTAAATCCAACAGGCCGGCGGGCTGCTGGCACTTAGCCCGTTTGTACACCAAACGCCCGACTCTTGGAAGTCGGGCGCTGGTATCGTCTTATGGGCGGCGGGGTTCGCCGTCTTCTTTTTGTGAGGCGTTCCTGTCGGACAATTCCTGGGCCGTGTACTCCTCCACTTCCCTTTTGGTCACCCGCTTGATGTGCCGCTTTTCCAGATGCAGATACACAAATTCCCGGAAAAGGCTGTAAAACACGGATACCAGAGGAATAAAAATCAGCATACCCACAATGCCCATCAGATTGCCGCCAACGGTAACAGCTGCAAGCACCCAGATGGATGGAAGCCCCACGGAGTTTCCCACCACATGGGGATAGATGAGATTGCCCTCGATTTGCTGCAATACCAAAAACAGCAGGACAAACAGCAATGCTCCCCTTGGGTCTTCCATAAAAATCAGGAAGCATCCTGTGGCGCAGCCGATAAAGGCCCCGAAAATGGGGATCAGGGCGGTAAAGGCAATCAGAATGCCAATTAACAGCGCATAGGGCATTTTGAAAAGCCACAGGGCCACCACAAACATGCTGCCCAGAATCACCGCCTCCAGGCACTGCCCCGCTAGGAAGTTCGCAAAGGTCCGGTAGGTCAACGCACAGATTTGCAAAATGGCCTCTGCCTTTTGCCTGGGCAGAAAGGCGAAAAACACCTTCCTCACCTGTACATGGAGCTTTTCTTTCTGGAACAGCACATAGCAAGCAAAAGAAAAGGCAATAAAAAAGGTGGTCACGCCGCTGGCAATGGAACCTACCGCCGTCACAGTGGTGTTCATAACATTCCCGGTCCCGCTGCCCAGAATGCTGACCAGCCAGGAAATGGCCTCATTGGGGTCAAAGTGGACTTTCTCTACAAGCCCCATGATTTCCCGGTTGTTGTGAGAAAATTCCCGTATCCAGTTTTGCATCTGGGGAATAAAGTCCGCAATGGTTGCCATCAGGGTACCCACGGTCTTGGTCAGCTGGGGAATCACCCCAAACAGTACCAGAACGATTACCCCTACCACCAGCAGGACGGTCAATAGCAAACTCAAGGGCCTGGCCAATTTCCTGGCAAGGCTGCTGCCCCGTTCCTTGGCTTTTCCAAAAAGCTGTTCTTCCAGAAAACTCATGGGGACATTGATCATAAAGGCAATGGCTCCGCCCAGCACAAAGGGGAACAGAATGCCCCAAATCCCTTTCAGCACCCCGATCACTGCATCCATTTTCCACAGTGCCACCACCAACAGCGCAGAAAACACGATGAGTTCCCGCACCCTTTTGAGGGTGCCATCACTTAAATTCATTGTACGCCTCCTGTCCCTGAAACCAAAAAGAGGCCCCTATTGCACACCAGAATGCAATAAAAGTCTCACCATTCCCTTGCGGCCCCGGATGTTACCACCGTCTTGACGACACCGCAAACGCTGCAAAGCGTAAGTTATTCCCTTTTATCACTGGTATTATAATCCCCCGTCCCCTCTGTGTCAAGGGTTTTGGGGACTCTGCCGCTTTGCGATTGACCTCTGTGATTCACCGGAAATATAGGCTTCCCGGATAGCCCTGAGGAGTGGCTGGATGAATTCAGCACCTTTTAGCAGAATTTATGCGTCTTATATAATGACAGCGTGTTGACATTAGACGCTTATTTAAGTATACTACACTTGAATGATGGTATTCCTTTTGAATTAAAACTGGAAGTACCGAATGATACGACAGCCGCTGCCATTGAGGATGGCAGAAAAATGATGAAGGATCCTTCTGCTCCGCGTTATTCCAGTATGGAGAGTCACCGTTATGATTAGAGAATTTCAAAGGGATGATATAAATAAAGTTGCAGATATATGGTTGGATACAAATATAAAGGCACATAATTTTATCCCCGCCGAATACTGGAAAAGCAATTTCAAATCAGTAAAAGAAGCGTTGTTACTAGCAGAGGTTTATGTGTATGAGTATGATACAGAAATACAGGGTTTTATAGGGTTAAATGATGAATATGTTGAGGGCATTTTTGTTTCTGGTGAAATGCAATCGCAGGGTATAGGTAAAATTCTGCTGAATTATGCAAAGAGCAAGAGGAATAAGCTGCGCTTGAACGTATACCAAAAGAACGCACGGGCAATATCTTTTTATAAGAGAGAAGGATTTGAGATTCAGCATAGTGGCTTAGATGAGGCTACCGGAGAAAAAGATTATGTAATGACATGGCAACACAAATAGAAATTCCAGTTTGTAAATCTCAATAGAATAGCAGTTTATTAGCATCGGTCGGAGAAATCTGATCGGTGCTTTCTTGATGCCCGGCAGAAATGCCGGGCAATTTTTGTATCAAGAAAACAGCCATCTTCAGCACAAAAGCAACGAAGACAGCTGTTTTCGGAGTGTCATCAGTTTCCGTAGAACTCCAGGAATCTCTTCAATTCCACACGTGTGGGGGAATACAGCAGACTTTCTGCAGGACCATACTCCAGTACTTCCCCTTTTTGAAAAAACATCGCTTCATCAGCGATTCGCCTTGCCTGCTGCAGGGAGTGGGTGACCAAAATCAAAATACAATTGGTCTGGCGCACATAGGACTGAATCAAAGTTTCCGCGGCAGCGGTGGTTTCCATATCCATGGCAGCCGTTGGTTCATCGAGAATCACCACATCGTATGTTCCCATCATCAATCTTGCCATCGCCATGCGTGCCGTCTCACCACCGGAGAGACGATCCGCCCGTTTATGTTCCAGCTCTGTCAGAGACAGTGCTTTCGCGAGGGACTCCGCTTTCTGGATATCCCTGCCGCCCAGCAGGATGTTTTTTCTGACAGACATACGAAAGGCATAGGGCTTCTGGGGAAGATAGCCAATGCTTGGTTCCAAACGGATTTTCCGGTCTGCCGGAAGGACATCTGCCAGAATCTTTGAAAATGTGGATTTTCCGCTTCCGTTTGCTCCGAGAATCGCATATATGTTTCCAGGCTGCAATTCCATTCCCGGAAAATCCAGCACTTTTTTCTGCCCATAGGTTTTGGAAAAGGCGGGAATGATCATTGGCTGAGCCTCCTTTGCAGCAAAGATATCACAACATTCACCAGCAGGGAAACCGCCAGCAGAATCATGCCCAGGGCAATGCCCAGAGAGAAATTTCCCTGATTGGTGTACTGCATAATGGCTGTGGTCATCACATTCGTTTTCCAGGCAATGGCACCGCCCACCATGGACACTGCCCCGACCTCTGCAATAGATCTGGAAAACGCCAGCAGATAGGAAGAGATGATACAGTACTGGCACTCATTGCACAGCAGCAAAAACGTCCTTCCTCTTCCCAGCCCCAAACCCCTGGCTGTTTCCCGAATCGCCGGAGACACTCCCGCCACATAAGTCTCCATAGCCCCCACAACGATGGGGGTGATCAGCGCCACCTGGGCAAGAATCATGATTTTAACCGTGAACAGCAGCTTCATGTGTCGCAGAGGGCCGACCCCGGAGAAAAGGATGTAAAACAGCAGGCCGCATACCACAGGGGGCATCCCCATAAGCGTTCGGTTCAGGATAATCAGAAGCCCTCTCCCGGGGAATTTGCTGTTGCCCAGACAGATTCCCAGCGGAACTCCCAGCAGCAGTGCAAGCAAAGAGCTTTTGAGGCTCATTTGCGCTGTGACTTTCAAAATGTTCAGAAGTTCTGCATCGGAAGACAGGATAAGAGAAATCGCCTTTTGAAGGGCCGTTCCCACGGTGCAGCCTCCTTTCTTTTTGTAAAATCCCGTGGGGAAATTCCCCACGGGATACAGTTTACACAGATTTTTTCAAAAAAGCAAGTTTTTGGAAACTGTACATATAGCGTCAGCCGCAGAAAATGAACCCAGAGTTTCCTCAGCTTATGATGCCATCGTTGGCAACGAAAGTCAGGAAGGTTGCCTTATCGGTCAGGATGTAAGCATGCATCTGTTCTGCCATCACCAGACATGCGCCCATACCGGCGTTTGCAGAGGTGTACCACTGCGTGTAGGGAGCGAAGGACTCCGCCTCCTTCGTGATACCCAGAGTCTCAGGCCACAGGGACAGCTCCTTGGTGTGGGTGCCGGAACCGTCGCCGCGGGAGATGAAGGGATACTCGCCCTCCGCAATGGCTGCAAACGCATCCAGAACGGAAGCTGCCTCCTTAACACCGGCAGGGTCCGCAGAAGGTCCGCACAGGACGAAATAGTTATACAGGAAGGAAATGCGCTCTGCTTCGAAGCCATCTACAGTACGGGCGAAGCCCTCTTCAACAAAGGCTTCTTCCTGGCTCTTGGCATGGACCAGAATCAGGTCGGCATTGCCGAACTTGGCGGCAGAGATTGCCTTGCCGGTACCGGCAGACTGGACTTCCACAGTGTAGCCATAGGTGCTCTCGAAGATGGGCAGCAAATAGCCCAGCAAACCAGAGTCTTTCACAGAAGTGGTGGTGGAAAGGCGGATGACCTTTGTCTCTTCGGTAGCGGGCGCAATCTCACCTGTATAAACAGGGGCACCGTCCTTGACGTAGAACAGATACTCACCGTACTCTTTAAAGCCATAGTTTGCGGCCAGGTCCAACGTTTCCTGAGTCAGGAACCACTAGATGAGGGCATCCGCACCGGCGGTATTCACCGCAACGTCAGCGACAGAGTTGCCGTCAGCATCCACAAAAGGCGCCTCGGGATTTACGGCGATAACGGTGTAGGTGTTGAGCATCTTGTCGTCGGCTTCCTTCAGAATGCAGGTATCCACCACAAGACCGGCCTGGGTGGGAACCTCCGTGGCGGCTTCCGTCGGGGCAGCCGTTGTGGCGGGAGCGGGAGCCTCAGTGGGAGCCTGCGTCTCAGCAGGCTTGCTTGCGCCGCAGGCAAGAAGACCAAACATCATGGCAAAAACCAGCAGCATGGACAGAATCTTTTTCATTGTCTTACCTCCTAAATAATATAAAAAAGACCAGCCAGTTTCCGCAACACCAAAAGCACAGCCGAAAGCTGCGCCCGATCATGGCGTCTGGAAAGAGGCTCGTCCACCGCTTTGCAAACTTTGGAAATCAGTCAATTTCACGAAAACCGACCAATCAATTTTTGATACTATATCACATTTGAACAAATAATACAAGCCTCCCTTTTCAGAGACTGTGCGAAATAATACGAAATTATATGAAATGATTCAAAGCAGCTCTTTCACTATTCTCCATAGTATGATAAGATGAAACAGGAGAGGATCGCCGGTTTGGCACTGCCTCAGACCAGAGTCATCTTTGAAGGTTCAGATGATTCCGCGCTTCTGATTTACAGGCAGTTTCCATTAGGATTTCTATCCGCAGGCGGATAAGAATTGGAGGTTTACAATATGAGCAAGAAAACAAGTCCTTCCATGGATTCCTGGCTGAAAGAGGCCAAGGCCCACGAAAGCGCCCCTAAGATTGGCATGTATCTGACCCATAACGGCATTGTCCGGGAAAGTGCCAAGGCAAAAGTACGCCAGGGTGCCGCCGATACCAGGCCCGTTGTGGGGATGCAGTTTTCCTACAATCAGGAAGCTGTGGATGCCATCATCGCAGAAACCTATAAGTTGGACGGTATTTTCTACATCAAGGTCTGGCTGAACGAAGGGGAACTGAGCCTTGGTGACGACATCATGTATGTGCTCATCGGCGGCGATATCCGCCCCCATGTGGTGGATGCTCTGCAATATCTGGTGGGTCGCATCAAAAACGAGTGTGTCACGGAAATAGAGCTTTACTGATACGAGAAATCCGGAAAAATGTGCGGAATTTCATGTAACCGTTTCGATGTATAAAAAATCCCATTTCCTGCTCGGAAATGGGATTTCCTTTCATTTTGCACAGTCCGCACTGCCCTCGCTGTAGAGCATATCCAGGCCATGGGCCACCGGGTCGATGACCGCCAGAATATTCTCTGCCGATGCCTTTTGACTGCCTGGCAGGGTAATGATCAGGGTGCGTGCCCGAATGCCCGCAACACTGCGGCTCAGGCAGCCTTTGGGTGTGATCTTCATGGATTCTGCCCGCATAGCCTCCGGGATACCGGGAGTCGGACGCTGGATTACCTCCATAGCGGCTTCCGGGGTAATATCCCGGGGTGAGAAGCCGGTGCCGCCGGTGGTGAGCACCAGGGCAATCTTCTTTTCATCTGCACACTTCAAAAGCTCCGATCGGATCATCTCCGCCTCATCGGGAACGATGGCGGTATAGGTCACGTCGAACCCCTTCTCCGTCAGAATCTTCACCAGGTTGGGGCCGCTGGTGTCCTCCCGCTCGCCCCGATATCCCTTATCGCTGATGGTAATCACTGCTGCTGTATACGCCATGATTCGTCCTCCCGTTTGTAATCGCCGTGGATTCCGCCGGTTTTGGAAAGCAGGCGGATGTCCGTGATTGTCATATCCTTTTGCACCGCTTTGCACATATCGTACACTGTCAGAGCGGCAGTGCTGACAGCGGTAAGTGCCTCCATTTCCACGCCGGTTCTTCCGTCACAGGAAACGGTGGCCTTGATTTCTATGCTGGATCTGTGCTCATCCAGAGAAAGCTCCAGGTTGATGCCGTCCATCAAAATGGGGTGACACATGGGAATGATATCCGGTGTGCGCTTGGCACCCATGACCCCCGCAATCTGGGCAACGGTCAGCACATCTCCTTTTTTCATGCCGCCGCTTTGAATGAGCGCGAATGTGTGTTCATTCACCAACACCCGGCCTGCCGCAACGGCCACGCGCTGAGAAATGGGCTTTTCCCCCACATCTACCATTTTGGCCCGTCCCTGGTCATTAAAATGGGTAAAGTCTGCCATACTCAACCTCCGATTTGATTCATATTCCGACCGGCGCCCGATTTGTGCGCAGCATCCAGATCCCCATGCCATTGGGGTTTTCCCAAAATCGCTGCTTCCAGCTGTGCTTTCATGCCATCGAAATCCAGCCCTTTCAGGGGATACTCCGCATTGGAATGCAGACAGGGCTTCACTTTTCCGTCTGCAGTCAGTCGGATGCGGTTGCACTCCCCGCAAAAATGGGCGCTCACCGGGCTGATAAGGCCAATATTGCCCAGTGCGCCAGGCAGGTGGAAGAGTTTGGCAACACCGCCATCTTTGGCAGCCGGTACCGCTTCCGGCAAAGCCTCCAAAACCCTTGTAAATGGAATATACGCTTCCGGGCCAAAGCCGGAGCTGTCGCACATGGGCATCATTTCAATAAAACGCGCATCCACAGGATACTTCCGGGTAAGCTCCGCCAGCGGAAGGATCTCATCATCGTTAAATCCGCCAATGAGCACGGCATTGAGTTTGATCTTCTGAAAGTCAGCATCCAAGGCCGCATGAAACCCCTTCCAGAAGTCATCCAGACTGCCGTTGCGGGTAATGTGGGCATACTTCTGGGGATCCAGGGTATCCAGGCTCAGGTTTAACCGGCTGACCCCCGCCTCCTTGAGGGGCCTTGCCAACTTTGGGAGCAGGATGCCATTTGTTGTCAGGCAGACCTCCCGAATTCCAGGAACTCTGGATGCTCTGCGGCAGATAGACACGATATTCTTTTTAACAAGTGGCTCTCCACCTGTAATACGCAACTTGGTAATGCCCAGAGCCGCGGCTGCTTCCACGGCCTGAATAAGCTCATCTTCCGTGAGCATGTCGGCATGCTCTTTCTTGCAGACACCATCCTCCGGCATACAGTACCGGCAGCGAAGATTGCACAATTCCGTCACAGAAACACGCAAATAGGTGATGCTGCGTCCAAATGTATCAATCATAGTTTACCTCGTATCTTTTGAAATGCGGCAATGCCCGCTTTTCTTCCGTCGGCTGTCACGCCCTCTGTCATGGGGTACACCGTGTTGCAGTTGCCGCACATCTGAAGCCAGGACGGCATTCCCAATTCCGCCAGCAGCCCACGCTCCGGGACAAGTCCCGCGGCAATCAGAAGCGTTCTGCAGGCTATCTTCTCTCCGCCGGACAGGCAGCAGCCTGTGAGTGCGGGAGAGCCCTCAACGGCATCAATGGTCTGGCTGCAAATAAGGCGGATGGAATGATCTTTCAGGCAGCGCCGGTTTCTCGCCAAACCGCCGCAGTTTTCCTTCTGCTCCACCAGAGTAACAGAAATCCCCATTGCCGCAATCTGGGATGCCATGATAAGGCCAATGTCACCACTGCCCAAAATGACCACCGGACCTTGGGGAACAAAGCCATGGAGGTTCATCATCTCCTGCATCTGACCGGCTGTATAGACTTCCTTTGGGCGGGTTCCCCCAATCGGCAGCGCCCCCAGTGGAATCTCCCGGCTGCCCGTTGCCAGAATCAGCTGAGAAAACGAGATCTGCCGGTCACCGGACAGATGCGCCGTTTTATTGGGTTCTACCGAAAGCACCGTTGTCCCAAAAAACAGAGTAACCGTTTCCGGGAAATCCTGCACAAGCGCAGCGGCGTATTCCCCTCCGGTAAGTCCGGCGCCAAAACCGGGATGGCTGCATTGCAGGAGAATGCCGCCCAGCTTTTGTTTTCTCTCCACCAGCGCAATGCTTTTGCATCCGGCATCCGCTGCGGCTCTGGCTGCAGCAATTCCCGCTGCACCACCGCCGATAATCAGGATATCAAAGTGCCCCACGCCTGACCTCCCGGAGTATCTGCTCGATGGCAAAGCTGCATCGGCTGCCCTGGCAGACACCCATACCGCTTCCCACTCTCCGCTTGACCCCATCCACCGTGGAAGCTCCCCTTCGGATTGCTTCCAGAATCTCTCCGCGGCTGATGCCTTCGCACAGGCAAATGATTTCGGGGTCATTTGTTTTGGCAATGGCCTGTCTGTGGGGCGTGAAGCGTGGATTCGGGTGTGCATCCAGAAACGCCGCCGTTTTCTCCGCAAAGTACCTGCCCAGTTCGTTGGCACAGGTCAGCCCCGGGGTTTTGATTCCGATCAGACTGAAAAATCCAGGAGCCGGGTACGCAATGGAGAAATCGTGAATGCTCTCGCCGTCATCCCGCTGAGGATTTGGCCGTGCGGCGGCGAATGAGCGGATTACCTGCTGCATATTCAGATTCGGAAACAGCGATACCGCACTTGTCTTCAACTCCGATATTCCCTCTTTTGTTGTGGCAAAGGGTTCTCCAACGGGCTTGCGTACCCCGCTGAGCAGCAGATTCCCTTCCACACACGGGATAGCGGTGATGCCTTTTCCGCAGGACTGTGCCTGCTGAAAGATGACCCGCTTCGGCTTCCGCGCCTGTTTGTCCAGGACCAGGTATTCTGCTCCATCTATCAGAAGATGCGTGTCGGAGGGAAAGCACAGCTCCTGTATCCGATCCGCAGAAAGTCCTGCACAGTTGATGACAGCCCTGCAGCGCAGTTCGCTGCGATCCGTTTCCACCAGATAGCCAAACTTGGTTTTCCGGATTCCCTCCACAGTGGTTCCCAGCATGGGTTCCATCCCATTGGCAGCAGCGTTTTCAAAGGCGGCAATGCCCAATTGCCAGGGGTTCACCGTTCCGGTGGTCGGGGCATAGAGCGCGCCTGCCACACCCGGTGCCAGCATAGGCTCCATTGCCTCTGCCTCTCCCCCGGTCAGAAGCTCCAGACCCGGCACGCCATTGCGGATACCCTGCTCCCATTTTCTCCGGAGCTGGGCCAGGCTCTCCTTGTCATAGGTCACCAGCAAGGAGCCGCAGCGGGAAAAGGGAACCTCCAGTTCACGGCACAAATCATCAAAAGAGGCATTTCCACGAACCGTCAATTCCGCCTTCCGGGAACCGGTTTTGTTGTCATATCCCCCATAGACGATGGCAGAGTTTGCCCGGGTAATGCCTGTACAGATATCCAATTCCTTTTCAATCAGCACGACAGACAAATTCCAGCGCATCAGATTCCGGGCCGCAAAGCAGCCCAGAATTCCTCCCCCAATAACCGCAACATCTGCGCTTTTCATAGGGGGATAATCTGTCCGGGGTTATCCACAGTATAGCCGCCGAGGGACAGGATTTTTTCCCGGAACGCATCGCTCTTCAGGATGTGCAAAAGCGCCTGAACCATAGGGGTATCCCAAGCATGGTCAGGGACAATGAGGTCATACTCCTCAATACAGATGGGGATAAAGTCCAGATCATAGAGCTTTGCCGCGGAGTAGATGCCCATACCGGCATCAGCACTGCCGCTGGCAATCTGGGCAGCAACAGAAGTGTGGGTCAGTTCTTCCCGATCGTAGCCGTAGACAGAAGCAGTGTCCACATTCTCCCGCATACACAAATAGTCCGCAAGGATCCGGGTACCGGATCCCTTCTGGCGATTTACATAACGCACGCCATCCTTTGCAATATCCGCGAATTTCCGGATCTGGAGGGGATTGCCCTTTGCCACCATCAATCCCTGCTGACGACCGACACAGGAAACCAGCTTCACACCGCCTTTGGGGAAATACTTGCGAATAAATGCCTTGTTATAGCTGCCGTCAGCCGTATCCAGCAGGTGGCAGCCAGCCATGTGCGCCTCACCACGGCGGATTGCCATGATACCGCCCATGGAACCCACATGGGAGGAGCTGATGTACAAGGCAGAGTCCTCCAGATGGAGCATATCTGCCAGCTCGTCCAGCAGCGGATCATGGCTGCCGATAACCACCAGCGTATTGTGCAGCTTTTCTAAGGAGCTCAGCAGGCGGACACTCACTTCCTCTCCCGCCTCGTAGCCCTCCAGTCCCTGGGGTACTTCCAGAATGCCATCGGCCTTCATAAAAGAAGAAACCACGCCGCTGCCCCGGCTCAGGGGGCTGGCCATCAGCCTGCCGCCTACGCAGCCCATGCGAACACGGACAAACTCCTGATATTTCAGGCCGCTGACAACAGGCCGGGTAAGGGTTGCGTTCACATATGTGTCAGCGGCTGCCGGCGCTTTCAGCCAGTGGTCAATCAGGGGCTTCAGCAGCTGCTCAATGACGATGATGCCGGACACCGGATAACCGGGCACTCCAAGAATGACCTTCTCTCCCCGGCAGCCCAGAATGGCAGGCTTGCCGGGCTTGATGGCGATGCCATGGTACAGCACCTCACCCAGTTCCCGGATGACCCGCGCCGAGAAATCCTCCCGTCCGGCAGAAGAACCGGCATTGAGAATTACCATATCGCACTCGTCTGCCGCTTTGGCAACCATTTCTTTGATCTGGTCAAATTTATCCGGAACAATGGGATAGACCACCGCCTCTGCGCCCCAGGAACGCACCATTGCGGAAAAAATGGAGCCATTGAATTCCAGAATATCCCCGGGCTTCGGGTCTGTACAGGGCGGGATAATCTCGTCCCCTGTGGGGATAATGCCCACCACAGGTTTGCGAATCACTTCAATTTCCAGCACACCGCCGGCAATCATCGCACCAATGGCAGCCGGGGAAACGGTCATATGGCTGGGCAAAATCATTTCCCCGGCGCATACATCCTCGCCGATCTGGCGGATATGCTGCCACGGGGCTGCGGCTGCGTGAATGGTGATGGAACCATCTCCATTCTTCACAATGTCCTCCACCATGATGACTGCATCTTTGTCCTCCGGAATCGGGTCGCCGGTGTCCAGCACAAGAAACTGGTCCGGCTTTAGAGTAACAGGGGTCGTTTCCGTCGCGCCGAAGGTTTCTTTTGCGGAAACCGCCACACCATCCATGGCACTGGCGGCATAGTGCGGGGCGCAGATGTGGGCATAGACTGCCTTTGCCGTCACCCTACCGCAGCTTTCAAAGACAGGAATGGTTTCTGTCTTTGACCCAAAACCGCCGCTTACCAGCCACTCCAGATATTCCTTCCGTGCCTGCGCAAGCGGCACATTGGTCAAATATTCAAATCCCATAACATTACACTCCTGAAGTAATCGTTACCTGAATTTCCGCTCCCTGGGGTAAGCCTTCACAATCCCGGCTGATGCAGAAATAGCCGTCGGTCCCTGCCAGAGTGGTGATCAGGCCGGATTTTCCCAGAATGGGTTGGGCATAAAGCTCGCCGCCTGTTCCTGTCAGCCGGCAGCAGTGATACTGGGCTCTGCCATGGTTGGCACTGATGCTCTCTGTAACCCTGGCAGTAACGGTATAGGCAGTCATGTCCCGATCCATCAGCCGTCCCAGCAGGGGCTGTACAAAAAGTTTTGTGATAAAGTAGGCAGCCACCGGATGCCCGGGCAGACCCACAATGGGCTTTTTCCCGGCTTTTCCCAGAATGGTTGGTTTTCCGGGCTTAATGGCAATGCCGTGAAGCAGAAGCTGGCCTGCGGATTCAATGATGCGGCAGGCGGCATCCTTCACTCCGACACTGCTGCCTCCGGACAGCAGCACGGCATCACATTCCGCAATGGCCTGATTGACCTTTTGGGAAAGCAGTGCCTCATCATCCACCACAATCCCATAGTTGACAACATGGCACCCAAATGTGGAGAGCATTGCCTCCAGCATGGGACTGTTCACGTCCCGCACCTGTCCGGGGCCGGGCTGCGCCTCCGGAGGAACCAGCTCGTCACCGGTAGAAATGACGCCCACGGTCACTTTTTTCACCACCGGCACCTGCACCCGGCCAATGGCAGCCAGCGCGCCAATGTCGGCAGAAGACAGGGAGCGTCCTTTGTGCAGAATCACCTTTCCGGGATACACATCATCCCCCCGGAAAATCAGATTCATGCCCGGCGCCGCAGGTTTGGCAACACCGATGGTGCCGTCGCCGTAGTCCTCCGTGTATTCCACCATCACCACACTGTCAGTACCCCTGGGCACTGCGCCGCCGGTGGGAACGGCTACACATTCCCCCTCATTCAGCAAATAGTCGGCGCCTTCGCCCATCAGCACCGTGGCCTGCAGGGGCAGGATCGCCGGGATGGCATCGCTGCAGCCGAAGGTGTCACTGGCGCGAACCGCAAAGCCATCCACTGTGGAGCGGTCAAAATCCGGCACATATTCCCGTGCCGCAATATCCTCCGCCAGAACTCTGCCCACAGCCTCAGACAGGGCTACAAATTCTGCCTGTTCAAGCGGGGAAAACTCCGATTCTATCAGCGCAAGAACTTCTTCCGGCGTTTTTACATACAGCATACTAGACCTCCATAATGATCTTACCCAGGTCCCGGTAGTCATTGCCGGAGAAGCGGGTCACCTCCCTGCGGAACACAGGTGAGGACAGGATTGCAAGCATTTTGACTACAGCCGGATTTTCCAGCGATTCCTTCTGCAAAACAAGATCGAACCGTTCCTCCAGCAGTGGGATGAAGTCAAGCCCCTCCAGCTGATGCGTTATCCGCTCCGTGCCAATGGCAAGATCCGCATCCCCTGCGGCAATGGCAGATGCCATCGTAAGGTGAGAACTCATAATCTTGTCGTAGCCCTTTAGCTGTCCGGAGGGGATTTCCAGTTTTTTTAGCTGGGTATCCAGCAGGATCCTGGATGAGGAACCAACCCGGCGGTTGAGGATGGAGATGTCAGCCCGGCGCAGATCCTCCCACCCAGTTATGTGCTTGGGATTGCTTTTGCGAACATAAAAGCCCTGGGTGCGGTAGGACAGGTTCACCAGCACTGCGGACACCCCGGGCATCAGGCTTCGCACAAAGGAGGCATTCCACGCTTTTCCATCATACAGATGGCAGGCCGCAGCGTCCACCTTTCCCTGATACAGTGCCAGCAGACCTTCAAAGCTAGACAGATATGTACGACCGGCGTTGATATCCTCCTGATGAAGATAATTTGCCAAAATGTCCAGCACAACATCCTGCCCGGAGATGATCATCTCCGGCGCCTTTTCCTCAGCAGGTGTCAGCAACGTGGAGTGGGTATCGATGCGCTGCACCGGGGCAGTGGAATGCTCATGCCGGGAGCGGGCAATATAGGCATCCACATCCTCCTGCGTAAAACGAACCTTTCGCCCGATTTTATAGGAATGGATTTCTCCCTTGCGAATCAGGTCGTAAATGGTGGACTTGCTGACATGGAGAATGTCTGCAACCTCCTGGGTAGACAGGGACTGATTCTGCGCCATACTGCCGCCTCCTTGCAATCGTTTTCTACTAATTATACTTCATCTTTCCAAATTGCACAAGTGCTTGGCGCAATATTTCAAGTATTTTCGCCATTTTGTACGCCATCTCGTCGAAGTGCTAAAATCTCTTCGCATAAAATGATACAGTTTCATGCAGTTTCACACAAAAATGCGCATCCGCTCTTGATACCCCTGTTATTTCCACTATAATAAACATATACAAATTGTAAGCTCAATTTCAAATTTTTATGGAGGTATTGCATATGGCTGGCGCATACTACGAAAAAATTGCCCGCATCAATCTGACCACCGGCAAGATCAAAGTGGAACCTCTGGATCTGGAACTTGCCCACAAGTTCATTGGCGGCCGTGGTCTTGGCACCAAGCTGCTCTATGACGAGGGCATTGCCACCGTCGACCCCCTGTCCCCGGAAAACAAGCTGATCTACATCACCGGTCCTATGACCGGCGCTGCCGCCCCTTCCACAGGCCGCTACATGGTCTGCACAAAGTCTCCCCTTACCGGCATGATTGCCTGCTCCAACTCCGGCGGTATCTGGGGTGCCAAGCTGAAGTACGCCGGTTGGGATGCCATCATTGTGGAAGGTGAAGCTCCCGACTGGACCTACATCAACATTGACGACGATAAGATTGAGCTGCTGGATGCCCGGGAATATGTAGGTGTCATGAGCGAAGCCATTGACGAGCAGCTCAAGGCAAAGCACGGTGCTGACGTTTCCGTTCTGAACATCGGCCCCGCCGGTGAGAAGAAGGTGCTGCTTGCCGCCATTATGAACGATAAGGACCGTGCCGCCGGTCGTTCCGGTGTCGGTGCTGTCATGGGCAGCAAGAAGCTGAAAGCCATCGTGGTCAAGGCAACCCGCAAAAAACTGGACAACATTGCAGACCTGGATGCCCTGAAGGTGGCAGCCAAAAACGCTATGGATGTTCTGAAGGCCAACCCCGTTACCGGTTCCGGCCTGCGGCAACTGGGTACCGCTGTTCTCGTGAACATTGTCAACAACATCGGTGCTTTCCCCACCAAGAACTGGCAGGAAAGCTATTACGACAAGGGTGACGATATCTCCGGCGAAACTCTGGCTGAAAAATACCTGGTCAAGCCCGGTGCCTGCCATCGCTGCCCCATCGCCTGCGGCCGCGTGGTCAATGTCAATGGCAAGGTCGTCGGCGGTCCTGAATACGAGCCCCTGTGGGCCTATGGCGGCAACTGCGGCAACAATGATCTGAACGTCATCGATGAGTGCAATATGCTCTGCAACGAGTATGGTCTGGATGCTATTTCCGTCCCCTGCACCATCGCCGCTGCCATGGAGCTGTACCAGAGAGGCTACATCAAGGAGGAAGAGTGCGCCGGTGTACCTCTGGAATGGGGTTCCACCAGGGCACTGGTAGAATGGACCAAGCGTATGGGTGATCCGAAAACGGAGCTGGACTGGCTGATGAGCTCCGGCTCTGCCCGCCTGTGTGAGCACTATGGCCATCCCGAATACTCCATGAGCGTTAAGAAGCAGGAAATGCCCGCTTACGACGCCCGTGCCATTCAGGGCATCGGCATTACCTACGCCACCTCTAACCGTGGCGGCTGCCATGTCCGTGGCTACATGATCTCTCCCGAAGTTCTGGGTCTGCCCCAGCAGCTGGATCGTACCGTTACCAACGAAAAGGCAGCTTGGGCCAAGACCTTCCAGGATCTGACAGCTGTCATCGACTCCATGGGTCACTGTCTGTTTACCTCCTTCGCCATGGGGGCCAAGGAGTACACCGACCTGCTGAACGCCGCCACCGGCACCAGCTGGACCGTGGATGAGGTGCTGGAGATCGGCGACCGGATCTATAACATTGAAAGAATGTTCAACAAGGCTGCCGGTATGAAGCCTGAGGACGATCGTCTGCCCAAGCGGCTGCTGGAAGAGCCCGTTGTAAACGGCCCCTCCACCGGTATGACCTCCAAGCTGCCTCTGACTCTGCCCGAATACTACGAAGCCCGTGGCTGGGTCAACGCATTCCCCACCGATGAAACCCTGAAGAAACTGGGTCTGGACGAGTGTGTTGGCAAGTGATACAATATAATTAACGGGGAGGGGGCAAGTCCCCTCCCCGATTTCTTTTGCAAAGGAGAATTTTCATGATTGAAGTTCGCGTTTTTGCAACCTTGCGCCAGGGCAGGGATAAAGTCACGCTGCTATCGCCGGAGGGTATCGCCTGTGCTGGGGATATCCTTGACCGGATGAACATTCCCCAAGAAGAAGTGTCTATTCTGCTCATCAACGGTTTTCATCACAAGCCGGAATCGGAAGTGAAGGATGGGGACATCGTGGCTCTGTTTCCCCCGGTGGGAGGCGGCTGAACGATGGATCCCAGATATGCGCGCAATGTCCCCGCCCTGAGCGAAGCGGAATGCGAGCTGCTTCGGCGCAAACGTGTTCTGGTGGTTGGCTGCGGCGGTCTGGGCGGGCATCTCATCGATATGCTTGCCCGCATTGGCATAGGCTCTCTGCGGGTGGTGGACGGTGATGCATTTGAGCCCTCCAATCTGAACCGTCAGCTGTTGTCCGAAGTTTCCTTGCTGGGCGTTGGGAAAGCTCAGACCGCCGCGGAAAGAGTCCGGCGTGTGAATCCCGATGTTGCGGTTCATGCCGTGGGGGAATTTCTTACGGAAGAAAATGCAGCCGCCCTTCTTGCAGACTGTGATGCGGTTCTGGACGGTCTGGACAATATCCAGTCACGGCAAATCCTCGCGAATGCCTGTGAACGTGCCGGAATTCCCCTGATCTACGGTGCCGTCAATGGCTGGGTCGCCCAGGCCGCAATCTCCTGCCCCGGCGATCATTTGATAGACTTACTGTACCCCGACGGGGCTGCACTCAAAAATAAGAGCGTTCTGAGCTTCACTCCCGCCCTGTGCGCCTCTATGCAGGTTTCCCTGTGCGTAAAGCTCCTCACCGGCCGCCCCGTCAGAACCGGAACACTGTATTTTTTTGACTTACTGAATCAGGAATTCGAGGTCATTCCCATGACATAAGCGCCAGACAGAACACTGCTTCCAGGATTCTAAAGAAAAGCAAACGGCACACAGGCGGTTTTATCCTCAAAAAAGCACCGAAACATGACAATAAAAAGGCCCCCGCAGCGTATGATTTGACGCCGCGGGGTTTCTCAATTGTTCGGTTTGTATTGCAGCACCTTCTGGGAGAACGTCCGATCGAAGAACTGGATGAAGGGCCCAAGGCAGAACGCACAGATCAAGGTGCCAAGGCCCACAAGGCCACCCAGCAGCCAGCACAGCAGGGCGCTGAGCGCATCGGTGAAGATGCGGCACCCGAAGTACGGGCAGGGTGTGTAGTCCCGCAGACCGAGGGAAAGGTAATCGTAGGGCGCAATGCCGAGGTCGGCGGTCTGGTAGAGCGAAGCGCCCAGCGCCGTGACCAGCACCGCCGCGATGACCCACGCCAACTGCACCGCCAGCGACGGCGCGTCGCCGAAGTGGGCGTGAATGGGGTCATAGAACGCCGTGACGATGTACCCGATGCAGATGCCGTTGACGAAGGTGCCAAGGCCGATGTACTTGCGCCCGAACCAGAATTCCAGCAGGAAAAACAGGATGTTCATGCACAGGTTCTGGGTGCCCAGCGAGATGCCGAGCAGCTCCGCCAGCCGCATGTTCAGGGCGCTGATGGAGTCGTTGCCGAGGTGGGACTGCTTGAAAAGCGCAATGCCAAGGGCGATGATGACGATGCCCGCCACCATGCCCACCACCCGCCGGGCAGTCGGTTTGCGCAATGCGGTGTCGTTCATAGGGGATTCTCCTTTAGCGTTTCTTTTCCCCTATTATACACCCACTTTGGGCGGGAGACAATATAATATTTGCAATTCCAGCTCGTATGTGATAAACTATTCTCGTTCATAACGAAGAATGAAATAATAGCTCTGGTAATTGATTATAGGCAGTATGAATCATAAATATTTATGATGGAGCGAGGAGAAAAGAGATATGAAGGATTTTGAAAATGATTTGATTTATTATCCTAATCCGGCCCCGGTCAAGGAACCGAGATTTATTTTAAAATCTGTAGATGAATTGGAAAAATCAACAAAATACAGTGTTACCTGCAACGGAACAGAGCGTGTGGTATACCATACAGATTCGTTTGACTATGTTGTAGTAGTAGATAACGAAGCGTATGATCTGGAGATTTCAATCCATACACCATATGAAAAACTTGAAATCCGTCCGTCCAGCTTTGGCATAGTTCCTTTTGTAAAAGGAGAAACAGTCCATATCCATCTTGATGAACCGAGAAAGTTTACTGTAGAGACAGATGGTGGTCTTCATGATGCATTGTTTGTGCTTTGCTCGCACAGGATTGAGAAGCCGGCAGATACCACCATCTGCTTTGAAAAGGGCAAGGTATATAATGTAGGAGTTCTTACCTTAAAGTCCAATGATACGGTTTACATAGAGGAAGGTGCTGTTGTATCAGGTTGTGTATACGCAGACCATTGTGACAATATTTCCATTGTAGGAAACGGAATTATCAACGGAGCCTGCTGGCATCTGCCGGACAGTAATGCACACCGTTTCTTTATCTATGCCAAGTGGTGTAATAATGTACTCTTAAAAGGCTTTACTGCTGTAGACGGTCCTTCCTGGCATGTAGTTCCTGCGGCGTGTGACCATGTTGTGATTGATGATATGAATATTATGTCGAGGATTGTAACGGGAGACGGTATTGATATTACGAGCAGCCAGGACGTAGAGGTAAAAAATTGCTTTATCCGTTCCACAGACGACAGTATCTGCATCAAATCCCAAAGATTGTTTGAAGATCCGTCAACGGTACGTGACGTAACAAAAGTGCGTGTTCACAATAACGTGATCTGGAATGCAGAACCCGGTAATGCCATTGAGCTTGGTTATGCCCTCCAGAGCGAAATCCACGACCTGGTATTTGAGGATTGTGATATTATACACTGCCAGTATGAAGGAAACATGGGTGGTGCGGCGATTTCCATCCATCAGGCAGATGGCGGCCATGTTCATGATATACATTATAAAAATATCAGAGTAGAGCAGGCCGAACAGAAACTGTTCGATATTAAGGTTCTGCTTTGCAGATATACGGAGCAGCTTGCCAAAGGAGAGATTAATGATATCTATTTTGATAATATCCAGGTGCTGAACGGAGATATCCCGGTCTCCATGATCCGGGGGTATCAGACACCGACAGAAGAAGTGCGTGTCCATGATGTCCATTTTGATAACATTACTTTTATGGGGAATAAGTGTGAAACCTGGCAGGATATGCGGCTTGTTACAGAACTGGCAAATGACATTTATGTCAATGGTGCCAGAACATGCAGACAGATGAAATTCTGAGAATATCACCATATGAGGTTTGTTCTCGTCTGGGCTGAAAATTGAGATTGAAGGATAATCCCGTAGACGCACGAAACCCTCTCGACCATGATGGCCGGGAGGGTATTTTTTATATCCACAAACAGGAAATTCATATTACTTGCTATCCCTGATACCTGATTCTTTCTACCAGCGTTTCCTTTTTCAGATTACTGCTTAAAACACAGGAAAGCACAATTTGTAGAATACCAACCAGAAGAATCATAACAAGAATCGGGATAAGAGGAACGTGATAAACGTTCATTCCAAAAATCCCATTATGCTTCGCATAGGAAAACAGTGCATAGCCAAGGGGCAGACCGGCAGCAAGTGCGACGCAGATGGTGCCAACCGTAAAAATCAAGCCCTGTATTTGTAAGCACAGATTCAACTGCTTATTGGTCATGCCTACCGCTTGCAGCACACCGTATTCCTGCTTCTTCGTGGTGATATTGATGATCATGGTGTTTGCCAGATTCATAAACCCAATGAGACCGACAATTGCCATGAACAGATAGCAGCCAAGCTTCATCATACGGCTTGCGTATTCTGCAGATTGTAACTGTGCATGATAGGTATCCATTTTTATATGCGAAGTATTAGAAATCAAAGTATTCAGACTCTGTTCCACAGATGCAACATCTTTTTTATCACAGTCCACCCACAGATAGCCATAGGCTGTTCCCCTCGGATTCATGGAACGGTATACACCTTCCGGAATGACAAGATAAGTGTCCGCGCTTACAAAGGAGCCTGCGATTTTTCCCTGATAGGTATAGGTTCCGCTTCCGTTATCAAAGTTGAATGTAATCGGTGCACCCGCAGAATACCCGTCAGCTTCCATCCACGTGGACCAGCCAAAGAAAACATCCCCGTTTTTGACAGCCTGTGCATAGTCCATGGAACCGATATCGCCATCCCCGCGCATCATTTCAAAATCCTCTTGATTTACGATTGCAACCGGAAATTTTGTTCCGTTCAGATCTGCAGAGACGATTTCTCTCGTCAGTACATCCGTTACACCGGGGATGGATTTGATTTCTTTAATCAAAGAATCATTCAGTGGGTTGTTCTGTAGGATTGTGTCCAGATTATTCTCCGAATAGGCTTCATCATAATTCTGGGAATAATCCAGCTGCAACTCAAATTGTCCATGGTTGATTGCAATCCGCGCCTCGTGCTCCGTGTCAATATTCCCAACATAATTAGAGATAATTACAAACAATACACAGGAAAGCCCCATGGTAAGAATCGTAGCAATGGTTCTTTTCGGATTGCCTGTCACATTTGCCATTGCCATGGAGAAAACGGTGACATCTTTTCTGCCTTTTCGTCTGCCCTGTTTTTGCGTTTTGGAGCCGTCAAGATACCGTGTCGCTTCGATGGGTGAAATCCGGGAAACAATTTTCATGGGTTTGCGCAGAGCCAAAACGACCGTAAGAAACGATACAAAAATGCAGATGAGCATAATTGTCAGTGAAAACAGAGGCACCTGATGGTTCTTGATTCCGGACGATACCAGATTTCCCTGCTCCACCAGCCAGTTGAAGCTGACTTTTGCAATCAGGAAACCAAACAGCAGCCCCAGCGGTATCGAAGGAACCGCCAGAAGAATGCCCTCACGAAAGATCAACTGCTTCATCTGCTTTCTGGTTGCACCCAGCGCCTTGATTTTTCCGTACTCCTGAACCTTCTGGGCGATCCCGACCTGGAAGATATTATAAATGACCACAACGGAAAACAGCACGATTCCGAGGATCAGGGTTCCACAAACCACAATCATTTCATAGCTCGGCTGCAATACCCACTGCAGGTAGAGGTCATTGATGATCACGTTTTTCTGGTCAATGCCGCAGAAATCCGCGATTTCTTTTATAACAGGCGCAACATTATTCATAGATACATTTGCAGAATCGCTCAAGGTAAAATAGATATTATATTGCCTGTCACCCTCCGCAACACGCTCATTATAAAAATCCTGCGAACCGAATACAACATAGGAAGCCTCGATGGTATATTCATCCCGGTCATATAAAATCCCGCTGACAGTAAATTCCACCGGTGCGTATTCCGACTGCATGCCGGAACGGTACTCCAATGTTACGGTGTCTCCGACCTTTACATCATGGTATCCCACTGCATCAAAGAAAGCGCGTCCTGCGGCAATTTCCTGCGCCTTTTCCGGATAGGTACCTTCCTTCAACACATATTCCTGATTATAGGGAAGCATTTTCCTGACCGTTTCATCCGCACTGACAAAGCCGCCATTTTCATTTCCTTTCAGGATGCCCTCCGTACACATGATGCCGATATCAGATATCTCAGCTCTGCGTTCCACTTCTTTTAATTGCGTACCATCTGCGGCGATAAACAGGCCGTAGTTGCTTCCGTATGAGCTTGCCGCCTGACTTTTCTGTAAACGGATCATTCCATTTCCAATTGTACTGATAATGACCAGAAGCATGGTAGTCAGGCAAATCGCCGTCATAATGAGGACACTTCTTGTCCGATTTCTTTTGTCGTTGCTGAATGCAATTTTGCTGATCGTCCTCAATTGAAATCCACCACCTGTCCATCCTCGATGACTAAAATACGGTCAGCAACCTGCGCGATCTCATCATCATGGGTAATCATTACAATCGTCTGTCCATATTTTTTTGCGCTCATTTTCAGCAGCGCGATCACCTCGTCACTTGTCTTGGAATCAAGATTTCCGGTTGGCTCGTCCGCAAACAAAATCTCCGGTCTGTTTACCAAGGCTCTTGCAATCGCAACGCGCTGCTGCTGTCCTCCGGAGAGGGTATTCGGAAGATTATGAATCCGGTGTTCAAGACCCAGTGTGGTGATAATATCATTGACATAAGCTTTATCCACTTTTTTTCCGTCAAGCCCCAACGGAAGAACGATATTTTCCCACACATTGATGGAGGATACCAGATTGAATGCCTGAAATACAAATCCGATCTTTCTTCTCCGGAAAACGGCAAGCTGATCCTCCTTCATGGAATACAGGTCCTTGTCAGACAAGATCACGCTGCCGCTGGTTGGTGTATCCAGCCCGCCCAGCATATGCAGCAGGGTACTTTTTCCGGAGCCGGATTTTCCGACAATGGCGACAAATTCTCCCTGTTGAATCTGGATATTCACATGATTGACGGCTTTGACCTGATTTTCCCCCGTCCCATAAAATTTGCAAAGCTGATTCGTTTCTAATATCACGCCCACTCCAATGGCCTCCTTTTCTTATTTACCAGCATTGTATCAAAGGAACCTTTCATTTCACTTTCAAAAAGAGAGCAGAAGTCTTACAGATTTGAAAGACTTCTGCTCATCATCTCTACGAAAGTCCATTCTCCGGCAGCTGAATCAAAAAGGTACTTCCTTTTCTGACTTTGCCGGAGGCTACCGTGATTGTCCCACCATGCTGCTCAATAATCTGTCTGGACAGATACAGACCGATGCCAGTTCCGCTCTTTTCGCGGACTTCCGGCGCAGTCCCTCTGTAAAACCGCTGGAATATTTTATGGTATTCACTCTGCGGGATTCCGATTCCCTGATCCTCGATCTCAATTCTCACAAAGCCGGTTCTTTTTTGTAGACGGATCGTGATTTTTGAATGTTCTGGGCTGTATTTGATGGCATTGTCCAAAACGTTAATGATTGCTTCTCCAAGCCAACGTTTATCCTGCATGAGTGCACAATGCTCCAGTGATTCGTTGCAGTCGAAAATAAGTTCTATCCCTTTCTCCGCTGCCTTTGGATACGTTCGGTTTACTGCGGAGATGATCGTATCCATAATGGGAAGTGTTTTCTGATCAAGCTGAATCAAACCTGTCTCCAGTTTGGATATTTCCAGCAGAGACTGCAACAATGTTTCCAATCCGTCCAATGCACTCCGGCAGCGGATGCGAAATTCCTGTTGCTCCGTCTCACTCAGATTGTTCCGCAGCAATATGCTAAAGCAGGTATCCAAGGCTGCAACCGGGGTTTTCAGCTGATGGGAAATGTCGGATACCATTTCCTTTGTGCTTTCCTTCTCCGCTCTGGCTTCCTCTTGCAGCAGCTGGATATGATGTCCGATTGCTTCAAGCTGAAATTTCAGTCTTTCCTGCCCGACATAATCTTCTGTGTCCAGCACTACCTCAAAGTGATTTTCCCGAAATGCAATCAGGATTTGCTCTAGCTGCTCCAATCGTTTCCGACTTTCTTTCGCCTCAGCTTTCTTCCGGTAAAACAGGAACGTTAGCAAAGACAGACATAGCACTGCACTTATACAGCCGGTTATCATGATATTCTGCCGGAAGCGCACATAAAACGAAGTCCCTTTGTTTTCCCAGTACCCGTATTGCTCTAATAATTGCTTACCTTGTTCATTGGCTTGATGGTCGTTTCCTTTCAGCCATCCTGCGGCAGCATCCATGCCGGTGGTCTCTGCGCCCGCCGCAACTTCTGTCAGGATATCCATTTTACATTGATAATCCTGATAATATAAATAGGTGGTAAAGCAGTTCAATACCGCAAAAAAGAGTAGAACCGGCAGCACCAGTGACAAGGCATCAACCCACTTTTTACGATGTCGTTTCGTCACTGCCTTACCTCCTGATTCCATATATACCCAAGACCTCTGATATTCTTTAT
>OIZT01000485.1_pt1 | contig 24556 bp, 28 predicted proteins | sample 1588611 | NCBI WGS metagenome assembly OIZT01 (sample SAMN03283278) | human gut metagenome | biome: human-associated habitat; material: feces | host: Homo sapiens | place: Peru | collected 2012
TGTTCCATGTGCACCATATTTTCTTATTTGATATTCTTCGCACCATTCATAAGGTAGTGCATACATATAGTTTTCTTCTGGCATAGTTTGATGAAACGCAGTATCAAAAACTACAGTTTGAGTAGCATTAGGTACAACCGCTTGAGCAGCTCTAATACCAACAATTGCTGCTGGATTGTGTAATGGAGCAAGTGCAGCAAGTTCATCTATCTTACTAACAACTTCTTCATCAACAACAACAGTCTTATCAAAGTAACTACCACCTTGAACTATTCTATGACCAATACCTTTAATCTCATCATAATCTTTAACAACACCATTATCAATAAGTTCATCCATTAAAGTTTTAAAAGCAACTTCATGATTAGGTAAATCAATCTCTTTCTTTATTTTTTCACCATTAAACTTAATAGTATAAAAACTATCTTCCATTCCTATTCTTTCAAATACACCTGAAATTAAATTTGTTTCCTCAGGCATTTCGTATGCAGTAAATTTAAGTGAAGAACTTCCTGCATTAACCGCTAAAATTTTCATATTACACCTCTTTCTTTTATATTATACCAAATCTTACATCTTAAACCAAGTTTTTTTTATAATTTTAATTAATTATTTTCCATATAATCCATAATTATAGGAACAACTTGTTTCTTTCTAGATAAAATATCTTTAATAAATATACCTTGATATATACTAGATAAATTAAATGATTCCTTAATAATATCCTTAGCATTATCACTATATATAACATAACTACCATTATTAATAATATCAGTAACAAATAAACATATAAAATAATAATTACTCTTTTTACAAATATCATTCATCAAATTAACATAATCTTCTACTTCTTCTAACACTTCATCAATATTCATAGTAAATATTTGACTAAGACCAATCTTTTTATCATTAACAGGATATGACTTATAATCAGTATATAATATTTCTTCCTTAGTTCTACCTTTTAATGTACTACCTGCCTTTAACATAGCCATACCATATTCATTATAATTAACCTTAGCAATATGACTTAATACTATCACAGCATCTATATCCATATTTGTAGTAGTAGGACTCTTAAATAATAAAGTATCAGATATAATACCAGATAACATAATACCTGCTATATCACTAGGTATTTCAATATTATTATCTCTAAACATAGTATAAATAATAGTATTTGTACTACCTACTGGCATATTTCTAAAATTAATTGGCATATTTGTAGCAACATTACCAATATTATGATGATCTATTACCTCAAGTATCTCTGTTTCTTCAAGACCTATTGCACTTTGCTCATAAGAATTATGATCTACTAATATAACCTTTTTCTTCTTATTACTAACAACATCACTTAATCTAATAATACCTAAACATCTACCCTTATTATCTAAAACAGGATAATAACTATATTTTTTCTTATTAGCCATTTCAATAAAATCACTCAAATTATCATTTTCATTAACACATAGAATACTATTAGTATTCATAATTGTCTTAGTATAATTACATAAATTAAATACCCTACTAGTATATAAAGTATTATATGCAGACTTAATAATATTAACCTTATTTTTTCTAGCAAGTTCTAAATGTTCATCCTTAATATTATGTTCCCCAGTAACCACAATTAATTTAACTCCACACTTAACTGCATACTCAATAATACTATGTCTATCTCCAACAATTAAAATATCATTATTAGTTAAATTCATTTCTTCAATAAAAGTAGTACTCTTATAACCAGCAACAAGTAAATTACCAACAATTTCATTATCAAATCTAAGTATTTCAGTACCATCAATAACATCTAATATTTTATCATAACTACTATTAACCTTTTCATAATTAGAACTCAATTGCTCCTTAGCAATATCCTTCATACTAACAATACCCATCATCTTTTTATTATTATCTATAACAGGTATCTTACCTACATCATTATTATTCATTTTTACAAAAGCATCTTTTATACTATCAGTACCCAAAACAGTAAATCTTTTAGAATAATCAATATCTTTAATTTTAATTTTAACATCATTAAAAAACACAGGTTCTTTCACATTAAAGTAATTTAAAGCAAATTTTGATTCTAAATTAATTGAACTAAGAACAACAGGAATAGTATTATATCCCATCTTATTCTTTAAATATGATAAACTAATCGCTGCACACACACTATCAGTATCTGGATTTCTATGACCAAATATATAAATTTTATCCATAATATCCCACTTCCTTTTTTTACTTTATGGTATTATAACAAATAGAATAATTTTTGTAAATAATAATTGTAAAAAAAAATAAAATAAGTTATAATTGTATTAGAGGTGTAAAAAATGAATATATTATTAACCACATGTGAAAATCCAGATATATTAAGAATTATTTATTTAGCAAAAAAAATATTAAATATTATATTTATAATAGTACCAGTAGGATTAGTAGTATTTATAATTATGGATTTATTTAAAAATGTAACAAACGGTGACAATGACAAAACAGTTAAAGATAACAATAGAATAGCAATAAAAAGATTAATATATGCAGTATTATTATTTTTTGTACCAACAATAGTAACTGTAGTAATGAACTTATTATCCGCAGTAGGAATAACATCAGAATACAAACAATGTATAGATAATGCAACAAAAGAAAAAATAGAATACTATCAAAACATTTACGATAATCAACAAGGAACAGGAAAAGGTGGAACAACCGTAAATGAAAATGGTCACTCTCATAATAACGGAAAATTTTAAGATACGATGTATCTTTTTTTCATTGTAAATAACACAAAAATAAGGTATAATTATCTAAAGAGGTGAAAAAATGTATTTTTTATTAAGTGGATGTCAAAATCCAGATATATTAAGAATTATTTATTTAGCAAAGATGATTTTAAATATAGCAACAACAATAATACCAATAGGAATGATTGTAATAATAACAATTGATGTATTTAAAATAGTACTTGGCGCAGATACTGATAAAACAATAAGTAGTATCCAAAAACTCATTTTTAAAAGAGTGATGTATTCCATACTTGTATTTTTTGCACCAACCATAGTATCAATAACAACAAACCTAGTATCTACTGTAGGCTTAACCGAAGTAGGAACAAATTATAAACAATGCATTGCAAACGCAACAAAAGAAACAATAAAAGATGCACAAATAGCGCAAGATACCGAAGATGAATTAAAAGATAAAGAAAGAAAACAGCAAATATATGAAGAGCAAAAAGAACAAAATGCTTATAATGATAGTTCATCATCAAATAATAACTATGGTAATAACGATGGAAGTAATACTGAAACAACACCAGGAAGTGAAGAATCAGGAAATACGTATCAACAATTAGCAACTCAAATGATACAAATTGCAACAAAAGAAGTTGGATATCAGGCAGTCAAAGATAAAAACAAATATGCCAAAGAAATCGCACCTTCTCTTGATGGAGAACCATGGTGTGCAATATTTGTAACATGGGTATCAAAAAAAACAGAAATTCAAAATACAAATTTATTTAATGATGTTATTCAAAAAGAAAAACCAATTTCAAACTTCGCATCAGCAGTAGGATCAATATATAATTTCCATACAAATAGCAATCTACAATTTTATTATTCAAAAAATTATGGTGGAAACTACACACCTAAAAAAGGAGATTATATATACTTTAACTGGGGAAACAATTGGGATAAAAAAATATATAATGGAATGTTTATAGCAAATAGCCATATAGGAATTGTAGAATATACAAGCAATGGCGTAGTACATACAATCGAAGGAAATTCAGGAAATGATACAGTTATCAAAGGAAGTTATCAATTAACAAATCCTTCAATAATGGGTTATGGTTCATGGTATAAATAAGGAGGAATAATGAAAAAAATATTATTTATATTAATTACATGTCTACTTTTAACTGGATGTACAGTAAATTATAATCTAGAAATAAATGATAGTAATTTCAAAGAAACAATAACAGGTAATGTCTTAAATACAGAATTAGATACAAATAATTCAACAAGTATTAATAATTATAGTTTCTTATTAAACGAAGAACAACCATCATTTTATAAAAACGAAAATATATTTTATAACAAAGCAACTAACAACGTACAAGATGGAATTGATTTTGACTTTAATTATACATTTAACGAAAATAACTTTAATAATTCAAGAATAATTAATGAATGTTTTGACAACCATATATATGAATACAAAGATAACAAATATTATTTAGTAGTATCAGGTAAATTTAATTGTAATTATTCTGAAACAACAAACATTAACATAACAACAGACTATAATGTAACCTCAAATAATGCCCAAAAAATAAAAAACAATACTTATACATGGACAATTGATGAAAATAACAAAGATAATATTTACTTTTTTATAACAATAGATAAAACTAATAAATCAAACTTTAATTTATCATGGAATACATTTAAAACAATTGGATTAATTATAATAATATTATTAAGTAGTATATGTATATATATTGCAAAAAAAAATAAAAACTAAAAGATTGACACAAAATCAATCTTTTTTCTTCATATAATTATCCATAACTTCAACTAATTTCTTATTACCATCACTATTTAAATGAACCCTATCTACCATTAAATATTCATCATACAAATCAAACATAATAATATTAACATTATTATAATCACTAAAATCATACTTATTATCGAATAATACAATATAAATATTATAATTTTTACACAAATTAATCAAAAATACATAATTCTCATAACTTAAATTAATAGTCTTATCAAAAGCAAATACAACATTATAATTTAAAGTATCATTATTAATTGAATTACTAATATCATTATATAACATTTCATAATTATAATCCTTATTAATATTATATTCTGCATCACTATATTTATCTTTAATGTCCTCATATGAATTAATAAGCAAATCATTACCATAAAAACTATATTTATTCTTTAATTCATCATTATGTTTATTAATAATTTCTTCCTTTTCTTTATTATATTTATCTAAATAAACATTATATATTGATTCATATATAGTATTAGCAAATGCCTTCTTACCAGCATTAGTTAAATGAATTCCATCTACTCCAAAATATTCACTATGACCATTAGATATACTCTTCCAATCAATAATATGTAAATTAGAATAATTACTAGCTAAATAATTCAAATTATCATTAACATAAGAATAATTAACAGTATTTAACCAAAATATTTCTCTATTACCACACTTATTAATAATATTAACCTTGCATTCATAACTACAATCTCCATTAGTACCCAAATTAAATATAATAGTATCTCCAAGCATATTATTGTTCAATAAATTATCTAATATACCTCCAGCTTCCCAAGCCGTTCTAGATATCTTTGCATCAAAATAACTATTAGGAAATTCATTATATAATTTATCAATCGCACCAAGCATAACAGAGTCTCCAATACCAACAACATTAAGATTTTTAACAACGCTACCTAAATTACTCTCATTACTTTCTAATTCCTTTAGTTTTTCTTCCCAACTATTTTTTTCATCCTTAATCTTTAATTCATATGCTTTCTTATTATCTTCAAGCATCACACTATTAGCATTAAGTTGTTCTTCTAACTTCTTTAATTCAATAGTATGATCCTTTGTAATAAAATACTTATAAATACCAAACATTGAAAAAATCAATAATATAACCCCTACAATATATCTAATTACTTTATATTTTTTATCTTTATAATTTAAACAAAAATATAAAATATATGATATACCAAATATTAATGTAAATATAAATACAATTTTTAAATAACTAGCAATATTAATATATTGAAATATATATATAACAGGATATTGAACTAAATAAACATAATAACTAACATTAGATATACTCTTAATAACTTTATAAATTTTACTATTTAACTTATCATCTATCATAATACCATAACTAATTAACCTGCAAGTAATAAAAGATACAATAATCATACTAATAAATAAATAAGAATTACTATCAATAAATATAAACATTAATATTAAAATAAATAAATATAAATAAAATATAATCTTTCTAACTATTTTATTATTAGGAACTAATACTTTATAATAACTATGAATTAATCCAATAAATACTCCCATAAATAAAGAAAATATCCTACTAAAAGTACTATAATACATAATATTAATATTATCTCTAACACTATACATATAAATAATACTTATAATACATAATATAAAACTAGTAATACAAGGTATACATTTATTTAATTTATCTCCTGTCTTCTTAAATAATATAAATAACAAAGGAAATATTATTTCAAACTGTAACAAAATATTAATATACCATAAATGCATAAAAGGAGAATCAACATGTCTAGCAAAATAATCTAAATTAGCACTAATCTGCCAAAAATTATTATATCCCAGTATAACAGAATTAACCTCAGGTTTTAAATTTAACCACAATATATTAGGCATCACAGATATAACACTAACACTAATAAAAGTAACAATAATTAAAGGTAAATATAATTTTAAAAATTTATTAACATAATATTCCTTAAAATTAATTTTCTTCTTATTAAACAAACTAACTATAGATAAATATCCACTTAATACAAAGAAAGAACATACCGCTAAATAACCACCTTTTAATATGTTTAAATGGTACAATAACACACTAATTAATAAAATTACTCTAATTATATCTATATATTTATAATATTTATTTTTTCTTTTCTTTTTATAATACTTCTTCTTCATAACTACCTCTACTATAAATATTATAGCATAAAAAAAGATATAAAAATATATCTAATTTTTAACCAATTTCTTTTTACCAACTAATAAATTATTTCTAATATATTCTTTTGATTCGATATCTAAATTAGACATATTAGCTAAATCTAACATAAAACAAGATTTAGCATTATTATCATAAGTTATATTTTCTTCTGATATATCATCAAAATATTCATCCTCTTCTTCAAAGCAATTTTTATTAGGTAATATAACTATACCACCATATTTATTCCACTTGTATATAGCACTATTTGGATATTTATTTAAAATATCTTCAATTAAATTATCATAATCACTTTCAAGAAATTTATATCCACTAATGCAATCACTATTAGTAATAACAAATCTATCAATATTATAATATTTATCTAATGCATCCAATAATATCTTATTATTACTATTTTTTCTTCTAACATAAGATAATATCTTCCATGCAGTAAAAGTAGGTATATTACTTAAATTAGCATTACAATTTCTTCTATCTTCTAATTGTTCAATTAAATAATTAAAAGCTCCTAAATATTTTTCATCACTCTTAACTGCTTCAATATGTTTATATAAATCAAGTTCTTCCATATCAAAATCACTAAATAAAAAATCCTCAAACATAGAAACAACATTATCATTAACATTAGACATTAAATAATATTTTTCAGTATTTAATTCTACTTTATAATCATTAATAATTTTTTTAATTGTATTGCTAACCATTTCATCATCTTTACAATTTTTTAATATATTTTTAAATTCTTTTATCTTTTTTACTATTTCCTTTTTTTCAATACCACAATGAATACATAAAGATAAAATTAACTCTTTATTTTGATATAAATACATATATCTTTTAATTAATTCTTCTTTTACTTGTTCAATATTCATAAAGCCCTCCTATTTATTATCAACATAATTTTATACCCTTTAAATTATTATAAATAACTTCTTTTTCAAATTCAATCATATCACCAGATAATTAATTTAAAATAGCTCATATTAATTCAAACCATTTACTAGAATCATTAATCTTAATATTACCTTTATAATTATTAATTTAAAAATAAACATCAAAATAAGGTAATAAAGTTCTATTTCTACGATTAAATACAAAAGTATCAACAATATCATTTATAGATATATCAATATCCAACTCTTCTTTTACTTCCCTAACTAATATATCATAAACATTTTCTCGAATATCTAAACGTCAAGCAGTAAGTACTAAATATCCATGTCATAATTTAGTACCTTGTCTTCTTTGCAATAATATTTTATTATCTTCATTCTTTATTATTACATAAATTGAAGACAAAAATTTTTCTCTATCTTTTTTCATATATTACCTCATAACTATTTATCAAGTATTTATCTAACCATTATTTTATTTTCTATATAATGACAATCTCTTAGATACAGGTGGATAACTCTTATCATAAGCATTAGTAAATATAGTATAAATAAAAATAGTATAATCCCCAAAAAGATTGTTATCTTGTAAAGTTTCATAAAAATTAACAACTTCTTCTTCATTTATCATTGTTCTTATTAACTTCTTATAAATCTATAATTGCCATTTTTTCTCGATATTCAGGATGAACTTGCTCCAAATGATCTTTATCTATTGATACAATATATTTCTCAAGTTCAACTAATAAGTCTTTAACATCTTCTAGATATTTATCTTGATATTCTATTATTTACATTTTTTAATCACCTCAAATACTTCAAATATAACTCTTGTGTTTTCATTAAAATTAGGATCTAATTTTTTAAAATAATTTATATGACTTTCTTTCCATTCGTTTAACGATTTATTCTCACCCTCTAATTTTGCTAAATCCCATGTAATATTTTTAAATTCAGTAACAATAACATTACTTGTTTTTATAAAGCATACATTGTTATCTTTTGTATCTGTCAGTATTGATATATCTCCAACCTCTGAAATATTATCTAGATCATATAATGATGTAGTAGCTGTCTTTTTACCATCTAACACAAGATTAACTAATCTATCTACATCAATTCCAAAAGTCCATCTATCAGGTTTATTTAATAGCACTATCATTTTTTCATTATTACCTAATGTGTCTGAACCTACATATTCATCCACTATTTCAAAGTCACATTTTTCATAACATTTGACTGCCCTTTCGTTTATTTTAAAAGGTCTTAAAACAATACAGTCGCATAAGCAATTTTCATAAATATAATTATTAACATATTTAACAATTTGTGCTCCAATTCCTCTAGATAAGTATTCCGACTCTCCAATAAATATATCATATTCATATATACTATCATATTTTATAAATGCTTTGCTTTTCTTATCATCATATTTATATATTTGAACAAATCCTATTTTATTATCATTATAATTTATAAAAAATAACTGTTGCTGATTTGCTAATAATTTATTCTTATATTTGTTTTCTATCTCCTCATAGGAAAGTTTTCTTTGTTCAAACCACTCATAAATAAATTCTTTACTACACCATTTATACATTAATTCATAATTATCTTTTTCATCAGTGAATTCAATTAAATCTATTTTGCTCATGATATCACCAACTTTCATACATAATTATACCATAAAACCATAATATATTTTTACTTATGTAGCCCAATATCCAAAAAAAATGGCTCCAAAGTGGCTCCAACCCTTATTTTGTGCTATTTTTTGGCAAAAAGAAAAACTCGCTTTTCCCCTTATTTATGGGACTTCGCGAGTTATTTACCACAGCACCGTTTGTTCTTCTTACCACTGCCACATGAACTTTGTACTCCCATATTATCTGTATTATTTGTATTTATAATATTACCTGTATTTCAGGCTTTTCCAGACTAGGTAACATCTATATTATTTGTATTATCTGTACTATTTATATTATAAATATTTCTCTACTGTGGACAAATTGTGGACACCGTCCACATCCGTTCACTGCTAACATTATACCATATTTCAAAGTTCAATAAATTGTGCGAATTGTAAAATCATACATTTGTGCTTTTTCTGTTCATAATTATATACATATAAACAGCTTTCTTATTTGTACCAGGTATTTTTAATTTTTCTTTAATTAAATCTTTATATTTATCAAGTATAGATACTTTTTTCTTTTTTTCTTTTTCATTAATTAAACCTAAATATTGTTTTTTTATTGTTCTTCTATCTATACCATATATTCTAGATAATTCTGAAAAATTAGGTTTTATATTTTCTATTTTCAAGCATAACAGTTCTCCTTTCAAATTTCTCATTTGTCACCTCCATTCTAGAATAGAGTATAACAAAAAAGAATGTATTTTTTAAGGTTTATTACGTGTACAATTTTGTACATTGTAATATTCCTCTTTTTGTACATTCTTATAGTATCATTAACAACAACTGTTTATCGGTTTATTAATATAATTGAACGCTTGCTTTTTTCAAGCAACGAGAAATCTTTTAATGACTCATCTAATAGTCTTTCTATCTTAACAATTCTATTATGAGTAAATGATTCATGTAGAACGATTGCAACATCTTCATCATCTACATAATAATCTTCTTTTAAATAATATAGATCAAAGAGATATGCAAAATTCTCATCAATTTTCGTATTTAAAACATAGTGTTCTGTGTCTTGCCAACACCGAGCTATGATTACTCCATTATCATTTAATGAATTCTTCATTTTCTCAAGAGTAACATTTTCACCATATAATATTTCGCATTTAATATCAAATTGTTTATTGCTATTTGCATATTCACCAAAATATTTTGCTAATAATTCCGCATGTTTTCTTGATGTTCCTCCTTTACCTTTTATGCCATTCTTGTTCTCAACATCCAATGTGAATTTATATATGGCTTTTTATAATTCAACGGGAACATCTTCTCTATCATATAAATAAGCTAAAGCATTAACAAAAGAAGTAGTTCCACAATCATATTCAGTATTCTGATATCTTAATGGTACTTTCATATCATTACCTCCACATTAATTATATCATGTCTTACTTATTTTTTAGTTTCTTTTTCTAATTCTTTTAAACTTTTATCTGGAATTGGTAAATTTTCTGGCATGATTCCACCCATGTCTTCAATTACCTTTCTTACTTTCTTGCATATTCTCACCTCCTTTCTTTTAATTTAGCCACCTTAATTTAATAAGATGGCTATGTATTCCATTTCTGGCATAAAAAAGAACTGACCATTTTTAATCAGTTCAAAATGTTATTTATTTAATTTCATTATTAGTTCATCAATACAATCTGTATATCTACCTTTTCCTATTGCCTCATTTCTAAATTCGTTTAAGGCTTTCAAAACTAATGAAATTTCATTTTTGTATATATGTACTTTTATTTTCTTTTTAAACATATTTATTCCCCCTTTAATGTTATTTATACTTGATAAGGAATTTCTGCTGTTTGTGGAATATCAAGTGTTGTGGTATATTTTTCAAATCTATCTACTGTATCACTTTCCATTTTATTCGTTACTCTAACATATATATTATATGTTGTTTGAATAGTAGAATGTCCTAATCTCTTTGATACTGCTTTAATATCTGCACCACTCTCAATAAGTTTTGTTGCGTGTGTATCTCTAAAATCGTGAAACCTACTGTTAATTCCCAATTCATAATGAATAACTTTAAATGCATACTTCGGTGAATCTGTTCCTAAAAATTGTCCATTATCTTTTACAAAAACTAATTGTGCTTCTGGTAAAGGTAATTATAATTCTGCATTTGCTTCTATCAATTTTGTTTGTTCTCTTTTAGTAATTTCATTTATTACTTTCTTTTCATAATAGCAACGATAAGAATCTCCATAGAATTTTCTATTTTCTTCTTGTTCTTTTTTATAATCTTTTAATGCATTTACTAGCGTATCTCCAATAGAAATAGTTCTTCTACTTTGAGGATTTTTACAATCCCCATAATACCAAACACCAACAGAATGTCCTTTTGTTATATTTTTTCTTTTTGGTAAACCATATTGATTTTTCTTAATAATGTTTTTATTTATTGTTAATGTTTTCTTTTCAAAATCAACGCAGTCCCAAGTTAAACCATATACTTCTGACACTCTCATTCCTGTATAATAAGCAGTTAAAAAAGCATAATATATTGAATGTGTACCTTTAAATCTATCTAATATTCTTTCTATTTCTTCTTGTGTAAATATATGTGCAGGATCTTTTCCAATTTTATCTATTCTTGGTGCGTGGACGTGTTCAGCAGGATTAGTGTTAATATAATTTAATGTGTAACACGCATATTTTAATGAACCTTTAACCACTTTTAAAATACTCGCCATATAGTTTTTGGAAAAGCCATACTCAACATATATTTTATTGATAAACTCCTGTAAAAGGCGTGTATCTAATTGCCATAATTTATAAAATCCTACTCTTGGTTTTACGTGATTTTTAATAATGTTTATATAAGATATTGTAGTAGAGTAATGCAAATTGAAACTTGCATAATTATCTATCCAATAATCTAAAAAATCTGCATACGACATATTTTCTCTTAACTGTGTCTTTTGACCATTGTAGTAAAAATCATTATAGGCTTTTGCGCCTTCTTTAAAAGCCTCTGCTTTTGTTGGATACCCTGACTTTGTTATCCATTTTCTTGTTCCCTCAACTGTTGCAATTTCAAATCGGTATTCATATACCTTTCCACGTTTTCTTACGCTTACCATATTTATCTCTCCTTCATTATAAAACTTAATGAAACGGAAAAATGCCAGCATTTCGAATGCCGACATTTTATATAACTATGTCCACAATAATTGTCCACGTAGATTTTTTATTGATTTTTATGGGGTTTACTCGATTCTGTCCACATTATTTATGCTATGTGGACAAATCGTGGACAAATTGTCATCTGTGGACAAATTTATCATTTTTTCTATTTTTAACAATTCCTTATTTTATAAGGCTTTGCGAGGTTATTTACCACAACAGTTTTTGTACTTTTTGCCACTTCCACATGGACATGGATCATTTCTGCCAACCTTACTGCTCTTCTTTTGAACCTTAACAGTATCTTTACTATCATTAGTAATTACATGTTTAACAACTTCTTTTCTTTCCAAGTTTTGTCTTATTTCAGATTTTAACAAGTACATACTAACTTCTTTATTAATAGCCATCATCATATCGTCAAATAATTGAAAACCTTCCATAGTATAAGCTTGTAAAGGATTCTCATTAGCATATCCTCTTAAACCAATCCCCTCTCTTAAATGGCTCATTGTACTAATATGTTCCATCCAGTGACTATCAATTACTTTTAAAGCAATAGTTTTCTCAAATTCATCTACTACTTCATAAGGAACATCTTTTAATTTTTCTTCATAATCTTTTAATACATTACTATATATTATTTCAATAACTTCATCAGATTTTTTACCATTAATTTCAGATAAATTAATTCTATAATTCTTAAGTAAATTTTCATTTGAAGCCTCTACTATTTCTTTATAATCATTTTCACTTAACTTAGCAGTTTCAATCATATGACCATTAACCATACCAGTAATGTATTCTTTAAACATACTAAGTATCATTTCATGAATAGATTCACTATCTAAAATTTCATTTCTTTTAGCATAAATTATCTCTCTTTGAGTATTCATTACATCATCATAATTTAATAATTGTTTTCTTATATCAAAGTTATTACCTTCAACTCTCTTTTGAGCAGTCTCAACAGATTTAGCAAACATCTTATTTCTAATTGCTTGATCACCAGTAAATCCTAAATTTTCTAATGTACCACGATATCTATCAGACCCAAATCTAACTAATAAATCATCTTCAAAAGATACAAAGAATTGAGTATAACCAGGGTCCCCTTGTCTACCAGCACGGCCTCTTAATTGGTTATCTATTCTTCTAGACTCATGTCTTTCAGTACCGATTACACAAAGTCCTCCAAGTTCCTTAACACCTTCACCTAATTTAATATCAGTTCCACGACCAGCCATATTAGTAGCAATAGTAACTGCACCTTTTTCGCCAGCATGTGCAATAATTTCCGCTTCTCTAGCATGATTCTTAGCATTTAATACTTCATGTTTAATTTTTTTCTTTGTAAGCATATTACTTATGAGTTCACTTGTTTCAATAGCAATTGTACCTACTAATACAGGTTGACCTAATTTATGTTTTTCTTCAATCACTCTAACAATTGCATTATATTTACCTTGTTTACCAGGATATAATAAATCAGTTTCATCAATTCTTATAACAGGTTTATTCGTAGGAATAGAAATAACATACATATTATATATATTTCTAAATTCTTCTTCCTCAGTCTTTGCAGTACCAGTCATACCTGCTAATTTCTTATACATTCTAAAATAGTTTTGGAATGTAATAGTAGCTAAAGTCTTAGTTTCTTGTTGAATCTTAACACCTTCCTTAGCCTCAATAGCTTGATGTAACCCTTCTGAAAAAGCACGACCTTTCATAAGTCTACCAGTAAATTGATCTACTATTATTACTTCACCATCTTGAACTACATAGTCAACATCTTTTTTCATAAAGTAATTAGCCTTTAAAGCCTGATTAACATAATGAACCAAAGCAGTATTTGCAATATCATATAAATTATCTAATCCAAATTTCTTTTCACATTTACTACTACCTTCATCAGTTAAATTAATACTTCTAGTCTTTTCATCTTTAACATAATCTTCATTTTCTTTTAAAGTTTTAACAAAATTATCTGCTTGAACATATAAATTAGCAGATTGCATTACTCCACCAGAAATAATCAATGGTGTTCTAGCTTCATCAATCAAAATAGAATCGACTTCATCGACAATACAATAATTTAATTCTCTTTGAACTCTATTTTCTTTCTTAACAACCATATTATCTCTTAAATAATCAAATCCAAGTTCATTATTTGTAGTATATAAAATATCACAATTATATGCTTCTTGTTTTTCTTTAGGACTTTTTTCTCTTAAATTAAGACCCACAGTTAAACCTAAAAATCTAAATATACTTCCCATCCATTCAGAGTCCCTAGTAGATAAGAATTCATTTACTGTAACAATATGTACACCTTTACCAGTTAAAGCATTCAAATAAGCAGGAAGAACACAAGTTAAAGTTTTACCTTCACCAGTTTTCATTTCCGCAATATTACCATAATGTATTGCTAAACCGCCCAAAATTTGCACATAAAATGGCTTCATTTGCACACATCTATAAGCAGCTTCTCTAGCAGTAGCAAAAGCTTCAATTAGTATATCTTCCAAAGTTGCACCGGACTCTAATCTCTTTTTAAATTCATTAGTCTTATTTGCAAGTTCACTGTCAGTAAGTTTACTATATTCTCCATCAAGAGCATTAATTTCATCTGCTATTTTTTTAAATCTTTCTAATTCCTTATATTCATTATCAAACATTTTTTTAAATATTTTAAGCATATTCTCATCTCCAATATATATTTTACAATAAATACTTAAAAAAGTCTACACATAAAGTATAGACTTTATAACTATTTAGTTTCAATTATACCATAATTTCCATCATCTCTTTTGTATAATACATTAACATTATCAGAATGCATATCCTTATATACAAAGAAATTATGTCCAAGAAGTTCCATTTCTAATATAGCTTCTTCTTCATCCATTGGTTTAGTATCAAACTTCTTTCTTTTAACTATTTTATTATTTTCTTCCTCATTATCTTTTACTTCATAATCAAAATTAAAATATTCATATTTATTATTAACTTTATTTTGTTTCTTTAATTTTGTTTTATTTTTTCTAATTTGTCTTTCTAATTTATCACTTACTAAATCAATAGCAGCATATAAATCATCATTAGATTCCTCACTTCTTAAAATAAACTTATCAATAGGTATAGTAACTTCAACAATTTGTTTATTACCTCTTATCTTAGTTAAAACATTAGCAGTAATATCTTCATCATTAAAGTACTTATTTAACCTATCTAATTTTTCCATTGTGTAATTCTTAATTGCATCTGTAACAACCATCTTGTCGCCACGAATATTATATTTCATATAACATCATCCTTTCTAACTAAAGTATAGCATAAATCAAAATAAAAAACTAGTAGTTATATGTAAATAACATAATTTAACATAATTCACATATTTACACAAAATAATTTTTTTGATATACTTTATATGGAGATGATAATATGGATATATTTTGTAAAATAATTAATAAAGAAATACCATCATATACAATATATGAAGATGAAATAGTAAAAGTAATACTAGATGTTAATCCTACAAACCCAGGACATAGTTTAATTATTCCTAAAAAACATATACAAGATTTATATGATATAGATAAAGAAACTTATATGCATATATTTAACATAAGTAAAAATATAGCAAACTTACTTACAGAAAAATTAAAATGTGATGGAATAACATTAGTACAAAACAATGGCATTGCTCAAGAAGTAAAACATTTTCATTTACATGTAATACCAAAATATAATAATAAACCAAATCTAAATATTGAAGAAGTATATAAGAAAATAACTCAGTAAATGAGTTATTTATTTTTACATAAAAAAAGAAACATTAACGACAATTTTAATGCTCTTCCTAGTTTTTTGAATAAATTACAAATCATTGTCAAATCAGTAATTCCTTATCCAATCACGAGTCACTCTCTCGGTTATACGTATACAGCTGATAGCAGATAAGACCTTTTTTATAGGCATTCTTAATATTCATATTACCCAAAATGATAATTATAAATATTTTATGCTAAGAACAGCTACCCCACAAATCTTAGTAAACAACCAAGACCCTAAAGGGATACAATAACCAATAGAATTTATTTGTTTTATTTTTCAATAAACTTAATTAAAGATTTTATTCTCAAATAAATATAACCTACTAATTATTAATTTAGTGTTCTCTTTATCTATCAACTAAATATATTATAGCACAAAAAAAATAAAATGCAATACTTTTTTTAAAATTTTTTCATTTTTTTTGCAAATTTCTACATTTTTCCTTATAAAGCAAAGAAAAAACTATCCGAAGATAGTTTAGATATAACTAATAGAATAATGCTGAGCCAAGTATAATAGCAAGTAATATATATAGTACAATAACAATTAAGAAACCATTTCTATTACTTCCACATCCACATGTATTTACTGTAGACATATTAACACCTCCTTAATTTTATATCCAAGCACCAAGTATAATTATTAATAAAATAAATAGAACTAAAACAATAGCAGCAGAAGATCCACAATTACCCATAACACTTACCTCCTTTTTTTATCTTTCACATTATTTTATACAAAAAAATAAAATATGTGAATATTTAGACAAAATTAAATATTAAAAATAAATAATTTATGTTTTTTATCCCATAATTATTAAATAATATTGTATTTTTTATTATTTTTTGTTATGATATGTATAGACTTAGAAAGGAGATACACATGAAAAAAGGTAAAGAAAAAACTAAAGGCGAAAAGTTTATTAGTTTTATCGACACAAACAGAAAATGTATTTATGGATTTATCGGAGGAGTATTAGTAGCTGCAATAGTAGCAACAATAATATGGCCAGATAGAATTGCAACACTTGAAGACGGAACACAACCAGTCGCAGAAATAAATGATAAAGTTATAACTGCAGATATGATGTATGAAGAATTAAAAAATGTTAACTCTATTAATACATTTATCGACCTAGTAGATGATTCAATTTTATCTAAAAAATATGAATTAACTTCTGAAATGGAAAAAGAAGTCGAAGATACCGCAAATGCTTATTATAATCAATATGCACAATATGGTTATTCAAAAGAGCAAATACTTGCACAATTTGGACTATCATCTCATGAAGAATTCATAAAAGTTTTAACTTTAAATAATCGTCGTAGTAAATACTTTGATGAATATGTAAAAAGTTTAATAACTGATAAAGACATAAATGACTACTATGAAAATTCTGTTTATGGTGATATTAGTTCAGAACATATGCTAGCAAAAATATCTGATGATTTAACTGATGCAGATGCCAAAGCATTAGCAGAAGAAATAATTTCTAAACTAAACGAAGGAAAATCTTTCGATGAAGTTAAAGAAGAATACAAAGATAAAATAACATATGAAAACTTAAACTATCAAGGATTTAATTCAAATATTCAAGATAGTTATATGGATGCACTAAAAAAACTTGAAAATGGTAAATATACAACTGAACCAGTTAAAACAACATATGGATACCATGTAATTCATCGTATAGACCAAAAAGAAAAAGCTGCTCTTGAAGATATCAAAGATGAAGTTATTGAAAAAATTTCAGATGAAAAAAAATCAGCAGATCAAAATCTATACTATAAATCATTAATTCATATGCGCGAAGAAAACGGATTAAAATTCAGCGATACTGTTTTCGAAGATAAATATAATGCATATATTAAAAAATACAAATAAAAAGCCAACAAAGGCTTTTTTAATTTTTTATCTTATTTAAAAACTTAACTAAATTATATAGTTTATTATTATCGTTATTAGTATTAACTTCATTGATTAATACTTTTTTTATTTCATTAACATCTTCTAATTCTTGTTCAAAATAATCATAATATATATATTTTAAAATATTACTATTATCCTTAATATCTAAATTATTAATATATTTATTTAAATAATCTCTTTTTTCCATATCACATCTAGATATAAATTTATATTCATTATTCTTATTTACAAGTAAATTAATATTAATTTCTTCTTCATTATACACTTCATCATTACATTCATCTTGTTCATCAAAAACCATACTACTTCGTTTAATTAAATTGCCATCCTTATCAAACATAACTCCAATAGTCTCATTACTATCAGATAATAAACACATATATTTATTATCATATTTACTATAAAAAGTAGTAAGATTATATATCTTATTAATAAAACTCATATCAACCTTTATTATATTATACTTAAAATAGTTCATTAAACTACTATTAATTCTAAATAAAGGAATCTTTTTAACATTAAGTAACTTATCTTTTTTCTTCCATTCATAAAACTCATAATAACACTTATTAAAATTAAGAACAACATCATATATGTAATTCATATTTATCTTCTCCTTTAATTAATAATGATAAAATTAATATTATTAAACCAATAACAATCAAATAACATTCAAATCTACTACTTATAAATTTAACATATTCTAAAAAATTATACGTTGTACTAAGCAAATTTAAATATAAAATTATATAAGTAAAACCTAAAACCATAAGTCCAAAACCAAATAAAAAGAAAAAAATACGTAGCATAATACCACCTATTTAATTCTATTCAAACTATTCTAAATAATTATCATTTTTAATATCAACACTACTAATAGATTCAAATCTCTTACTTATCTTATCAGTAGTAACATGAATACTCTCTACATCCTTATTAACAGTTTCAATACTCCTAGATAACTTATCCCATCTTTCCTTATATCTAGAAAATTCAATACCAAGTTTATTTAATTCCTCATGAATTATTGAAGTATATTTATCTCTTTCAATATTTTTAAGTAACACTTGAATAACAGTAAAAGTAGAAATTAATGTTGTAGGAGAAGTAATCCATACATGTCGTTTATATGCATACTCAACTAAATCACTATGATATGCATTAATCTCAGAAAATATTGCTTCTGCAGGTAAAAACATAATTGCTTGATTTGAAGTAACCCCAGGAATAATATATTTATCACTAATTGCATCAATATGTTTCCTTACATCAATTTTAAATTGCTTTTCAGCAGTAGTTCTTTCAACTTGACTTTTATTTCTATCAACCATTATCTGATAATTTTCCAAAGGAAACTTTGAATCTATTGCCACAGTACCCAAAGGTTCTGGTGCAAATATAACAGCATCTGCAATAGTATTATTACCGAAAGTATATTGTAATCTATAAACATTATCATTCTTTTCCCCAAAGATACTAACAAGTATATGTTTTAAATTAATTTCTCCAAATATACCCCTACTCTTTTTATCAGTAAGAATACTTTGTAAAGAGACAATATCAGTTGATAAATTGTCTATTTTCTTTTGTGCTTCATCAATTTTAGTAAGCCTTTCAAGTACCGAAGTAAAAGTTTTATTTGTCTTATTAAAACTCTCATCTAATCTCTCATTAACTCTATCATTAATCATATTAAGTTTATTTTCCATCTTAATATTTAATCTCTCAAAATCATCATTCATATTTCTACTTAAATCATATCTAAAATCAGATAATTCCTTTACCGTAGTATTTTCTAACTTACCAAGTCTTTCAGTAATATTAGATTCATTAACGCCCTTAATAATAGATATAATAACTAAAATAAGAATAATAACTAATAACCCAATAATAATATAATCCACTTATTTATTCACCTCTATCATAAAAAATTATACAATATCAAATAATAAAAGTCAATATATTATGTACATTTGTTTGGTAAAAATAAATAAAAAAAGAATACCGAAGTATTCTAAAAAACTATTTAACAAATGGTATAAAAGCCATATGTCTTGCTAACTTAACTTGTTCAGCAACATGTCTTTGATGTTTTGCACAAGTACCAGTAAATCTTCTTGGTAAAATTTTACCATTATCATTTATATATTTACTTATAATTGCAACATCTTTATAATCTACTGATTTTCCAGCACACATATGACATATTTTTTTTCTTTTTGGTTTACGAAAATCTGCCATAATTATCCTCCTTTATTAGAATGGTAAATCATTATCGCTTATAGTAACACTTTCTCCAAAACTTTCAAACGGATCTTTTTCAATAGATACACTTTGAACAGGTTGTTGAGTTGATACACTAGGTTCTGGAATATTATCAAATGGATTTGGTTCACTATATGAACTACTTGTTGAACCATTATTACTTCCAGAACTTAAAAATTGTACACTTAAAGCAACAACTTCAGTTACATAAACTTTCTTTCCATCCTTATCATCATAACTTCTAGATTGAAGTCTTCCTTCAACAGATACCAATCTACCCTTAGTTACATATTTGCAAACATTTTCAGCTTGTTTATCCCAAACAACAACATTAATAAAGTCTGCTTCTCTTTCACCATTTTGATTAGTAAATGTTCTATTAATCGCTAAATTTAATTGACATACAGCTCTACCTGAACTAGTGTGTCTAAGTTCAGGATCTCTTGTAAGTCTTCCTACTAAATCTACTCTATTCATATTTCCTCCGATTATTTATCTAAATTAATAACTAAATCTCTAATAACATTTTCTTCAATTTTAGCAAGTCTCTTAAATTCTTTAACTGCTGCATCATCATTAGATTCAATGTTATATAAATAGTAAAAACCAGATTTACACTTTTTAATTTCATAAGCTAATTCTCTTTGTCCTAATTCCTTAGATAAAGTAATAGTAGCCTTATTCTTAGTAAAAGCATTTTCTAAACTTGATACTATTTCTTTTCTTTCTTCCTCAGTAGTATCAGATTTTACTATGAACATAATTTCATATTTTCTCATTTCTACACCTCCTTATGGTCTAATCGGCTCAAATATTTGAGCAAGGAACTTTCGTTCACGAAGTATTATAGCAAATATTTAATTTAAAGTAAATAGTTTATTCAAAATATAATGAAGAAAATTCATCAATTAACTCACTAAACATATCAATCGCAGAATTAACAACTTCTTTTTTAGTAATATCAACACCAGCAACTTTAAGTGAATCAATAGGATTCTTAGTTCTTCCACATTTTAAGAAATTAATATAATTATTTACTGCACCCTTTTTACCAGATAAAATATTATTAACTATCATACAAGCACAAGATAATCCAGTTGCATATTTATATACATAAAAATTATAATAAAAGTGTGGTATTCTTTCCCATTCATACATAATCTCTTTATCAATTACTACATTATTACCAAAATATTTTTCATTTAATTCATAATATTTTTTATCTAGTAAATCTGCTGTTAATATTTCATCATTTTCTACCAATGAATATATTTCTTTTTCAAATTCTGCAAACATAGTTTGTCTATATATAGTAGCCCTAAATAATTCTAATAACTTATTAATAATATATAATTTTTCTTCCTTACTAGAACTATTCTTAATCATATATTTAGCTAACAATAATTCATTAACTGTTGAAGCCACTTCTGCTACAAAAATAGAATAATCTCCATAAACATAACTATTATTATGTCTAGCATAGTAACTATGAATAGAGTGTCCCATTTCATGAGCAAGAGTAGACATATCATTATACTTATCTTGATAATTTAATAAAACATATGGATAAGTATCATAACATCCTGAAGAATATCCACCAGTTCTCTTATTTCTAGTAGGATATACATCTATCCATCTATCTTTAATACCATTATTAAATATATTAATATATTCTTCTCCTAATACACTTAATGCTTTTCTAACAATATCAACTGCTTCATCAAAATTGTATTTTTTATTATATTCCTTTGTCATAGAAACATATACATCATATAAATGAAGTTCATCTACTTCAAGGACTTTTCTTTTAATATCATAATATTTATATAAAACATCAAGTCCATCATTAACACTATTAATTAAATTATCATAAACACTTAAAGGTATCTCATCTTGAAATAAAGATGCTTCAATTGCACTATTATATTTTCTAACTTTACTTATACTTACCTCTTCATTAATATTATTACTAATTAAAGAAGCAAAAGTATTTTTAAATTCACTATATGTTTTATATAAAACCTCAAAAGTTTCCTTTCTAACTCTTCTATCTCTACTTTCAATATATAAAGAATAATTACTATTATCTAACTTTACAGTATTTCCTTCTTCATCAGTAATATTTCCAAATATTAAATCACAATCTTTAAATAATTCATAAGTATCATAATTATTACCCATCATTTTATGTAAACTTGATAATAATTTTTCTTCGCTATCATTTAAAGTATGTTTCTTAAATCTAAATTCATCCATTAACATCTTTTCATATTCTTTTAATTTAGGTTCTTCTTTAATAAATTTCTCTATTTCTTCCCAACTTAATTTTAAAATATTCGGAGTAATAAAATATGCCTTATTAGATAACTCTGCATATAAATTACTAACCTTTCCTCTTAAACTTTGATTCTCATTAATCGAAGTATCACTATCAAATAACAAATTAGCATAACTATATAATTTTTCTAATTTTCTAGTTACCATATAATAATAATTAATTGTCTCGTAAAATTCTTTTGCACTATTTAACATAGTAATTTCATACTTTCTAATTTCATTTACCATGTCTTTTACTTCATTAAAATCTTTCATAAAACTTTCAATATTATCATATATAACTTCTAAGTCCCATATATATTTCTTATCAATATTACTTCTATCCATAATTTCACCTCTATTTAATTATACAACAAAATAATCTAATTATAAAGGAAATATTCTAAAATACAATTTTCATAAAAGAAAAAGTACTATAAAGTACTATACATTAAATCTAAAATGACAAATGTCTCCATCTTGCATAACATATTCTTTTCCTTCAAGTCTCATTTTTCCTTTTTCCTTAACAGCATTTTCACTACCACATTCAATTAAATCATTATATGAAATAACTTCTGCACGAATAAATCCTCTTTCAAAATCACTATGAATTAATCCTGCACATGCTGGAGCTTTCATACCTTTCTTAAATGTCCAAGCTTTAACTTCATCACTACCTACTGTAAAATAAGTAGCAAGTCCAAGTAAAGAATAAGTTTTCTTAATTAACTTAGACAATCCACTCTCACTGATACCTATTTCATTTAAATATTCTAATTGTTCTTCTTCAGGAAGTTCTACTAATTCACTTTCAATTTTAGCACATATAATAACTACTTCACTACCTTCATTCTTAGCAAATTCTTCTACTTTTTTAGTGTATTCATTACCAGTAGAAACATCATTCTCATTAACATTACATACATAAATAATAGGTTTTAAAGTAATTAAATTAAATGAACTAATTAAATTTAATTCTTCTTCATCAAGTTCCATTTTTCTAACTGCTATACCACTTTCCAAAGTAGTTTTAATTCTATTTAATAATTCTATTTCTGCTAAATCTTTCTTATCCTTAGTAGTCATTGCTTTCTTAGCTATCTTATTAATCCTATTATCAATAATCTCTAAATCAGACATAATAAGTTCAATATTAATAACATCAATATCCCTAATTGGATCAATCGTGGAGTCAACATGAATAATATTAGAATCATCAAAACATCTAACAACTTCCACAATTGCATCTACTTCCCTTATATGAGATAAAAACTTATTACCTAACCCTTCACCATTACTTGCACCTTTAACTAATCCTGCTATATCATTAAATTCATAAGAAGTAGGAATTAATCTCATTGGATTATACATTTGATTTAACTTCTCAATCCTCTCATCAGGAACATTAACAATTCCAACATTGGGTTCAATTGTAGCAAAAGGATAATTTGCAGCTAAAATACTTTGTTTTGTAATTGCATTAAATAAAGTAGATTTACCAACATTAGGTAATCCCACAATACCTGCTTTCAAACTCATAAAATCACTTCTTTCATGTATCTTATTATATCACTTAATACATATTTAATCAAAGAAAAAAGATACATTTCTATATCTTTTTATTTTGGTTGTATAATATTTGGTGTGGGTAACTAAAAT
>OIZT01000493.1_pt1 | contig 24238 bp, 14 predicted proteins | sample 1588611 | NCBI WGS metagenome assembly OIZT01 (sample SAMN03283278) | human gut metagenome | biome: human-associated habitat; material: feces | host: Homo sapiens | place: Peru | collected 2012
TAATTTTACTTAATACGACAAAGGGTCGCACGGGATTGTTCCTCTGCGGCCCTTTCAAATTTTATGCAAGTACGGTGCTATTGCTTGATCTTGAATGTGTAGCGTCCGCATGTGAGTTCTCTTTCCCCATCAGGAAGTGTTAAATAAGCGATGGAATTTGACGGAACGGTCACTGAATACGTGATTGTACGCCTTTTTCTGATCCATTCTGAACGGATCTCTCCGTTGGGAGACCGGAAGGAAGCCTCGAAATGATCGAGACCCTTGGCGAAGCCTGGCTTGACATTGAACCTGTAGAATCCTGGATGGTTTTCGTCAGGAGTTATGCCTGCCAGAGACTTGTAGAACCAGGCGTTTATCTCTCCGAACATCATGTGGTTGAGAGAGAGGTCCTTGATTCTGGTAAGATCCCAGTTCTCATAGAACGTGGTGCCTTCGTTCTTTAGCCAATAGCCCCATGAAGGATATTCCTGGCTTGATGCAAGGCTGAAAGCTAGATCAAGATGGCCGTTGTCACTTAGCGCTCCAAGAATGGCCTTGGAGCCGAGAAGGCCAACATCCAGACCTTTTTCACGAACGACGGCGGCAAGATTGTCAGCGACTTTTTGCCTGTACTCTTCTGGAACGATGTTCCAGTACAACGGCATGGCCAGTTCGGTCTCTGTTCCGGAAGCATAAATGGAGGTGTCGGGATTCAAATATTTTTTGTTGATGAGATATTTGATTCTTTCAGCCAACTCTTTGTAGTGTAGTACATCTTCGTCATGTCCTGTGATGGCTGCGATCCTCGCCATCATCCTAGCGTCGTCATAGTAGTATATAGATGAGGTCAATTCGACCGACGATGTGGATTTGACAGGAATCCAATCGCCTAATCCCCAATCAGTAAGGCCTTCAGGATAAGTCCGTTCTATGTAGTCCATGTAGGCTTTCATGTTGCTGTACATGGACCTGAGAAGGTGGTCGTCGCCATAGAACAGCCATGTTTTCCATGGAACGGCGATGTTCGTGCTTGTCCAGTCAGTGCCGTTGGCCCAATCGTAGCCCCATCCCGGAGACGGAATGATGTTCGGGTACACTCCGTTCGGCAGCTGCGCGTCCTTATGGTCATCCATCCATTTCTCGTAGACTGTGATGGGGTCATAATTGTAGAAGCCTAGGTCCATGGCGGCGTTTGTGTCTCCAGTCCAGCCATTCTTCTCCCTTTGCGGGCAATCTGTAGGATAGCCTACAAGGTTGCTGAGGTAGGAATAGCAAGATGCCTTCCAAAGCTTGTTTATGATCTCGCTGGACGTGTGTATGTGACCTTTTGTGGGAATGTCACTGTGGACGAAATATGCCGTGAGATTGTTTTCGTCAAGTACAGCAGGCCTGTCAATTGACGCTTCCACATACCTGAACCCTTTGTAGCCGAAACGTTGCCTGAACGACTCATCGCCATTTCCTCCAAGAGTGAATATGTCGGTGGCAAACGGTTCCTTGAGTGTGTCAGAATGGTAGAAGTAGTCGATGTTTTCAGTTGAGACGTGTCCGTTATCTTTAAGGAATTCTCCATGTTTGAGAGACACTGTCATGCCTCTTTCCCCTTTGATCCTCAGTTCTGTGACTCCGGAGATGTTCTGTCCGAAATCAAAAATATAGTCTTTGTCGGAGAGTTTTGTCACAGAGACAGCCTTGAGGGTGTCTACATCCCTTACGGGCCTCATTTGACGCGCTACAATCGTCTCCGATGGAGACACTGTAAGTTTCACATTGCTCCACCCGGAGTCGTCATAGCCTGGTTCCGACCATTTTCCCATGGCAAGTCTTCCGTCTGTGTGTTCTGCCGTGTAGATGTTATTGAACACGATTTCTGACAGATGTGTCTTCCAAGTCTTGTCTGAGATCACTGTTTGTACCGTGCCGTCTTCGTAGGTTATGCGAAGATCAAGGCAGAAAGACGGACGGTGTCTCCAAGGGGCTGTCTCGTAGTCCCATACGGCTACCGATTGATGGTTGTACCATCCGTTTCCCATCAGGACTCCTATCGTGTTTCCACCATTTCTTACAAGATCTGTCACATCTTTGGTGATGTAGAGTGTCCTTCTGTCATATCTGGTGAAATCAGGCTCCAGCCGCTCGTCTCCGACTTTCTTTCCATTCACATAGAGTTCAAAGAATCCAGCCGCCGCGATGTAGGCTTTAGCGGAGGCGATCCTGCCGTGGGTGCCGAAGTCTTTACGGAAAGCGCCGGCAGGCCTTGATTCCAAGTCCTTGGTGTCTGTTATCCACCAGCCTTTCCATTCAGACATGCTCATCAGACCTGTCTCGAAAAAGGCTGCGGGACTGGTTATGGTCTCTCCGTTCTCGTTTTGGGCCGAAACCTTCCACCAGTACCTTGTGTAAGGCATGAGTGCGGTCCCGGCATATTCAGCAAGCACTTTGTTTGATTTTACCAATCCTGAGTTCCAGACGTTCCCTGCTCCGTTCATCACGGAAGACGAGTCCGTGCCGACAATTATCTCGTAACCGGTCTGTGAGACTGTGCCTTCAGGAAGCACCCAGGAAAAACGAGGCTTATCAGTGTCTAGTCCGATAGGATTTTCAAGATGCTCGCATTGCATGCCTGTGATCAGTCTTTCCTGCGCGGAAAGATCATCATTGAAAAAGATTCCAAATAATGCTGTCAGAACCATACTGAACGCTAGTCCGTTTGATTGCTTTCTCATATTCATTGCTTTTTAATGTAGTCTTTTGGAAGCACACCGTATTTTTTGAGAAAATTCTTGGCAAAGTAGGATGAAGAGGAGTATCCAACCATGTCTTTGATCTCATTGATCCTCATTTTGCCTTCGCTCAGCATCGTTGCGGCTTTCTCAAGCCGGATGTCCTTTATCAGCTCACCTGGACTCATTCCGGTCGTTTCCTTGATTTTCCTGTAGAGGTTCGAACGGCTTATGTGCAGTTTTTCCGACAGAAAGTTCACATCAAGATTCTGATCGGAAAGGTTGTTGTTGATGGTTTCGTACAGTTTTTTGACGAACATCTCGTCCTTCGCCGTGAAATTGTCCTCGTTTGCTATCTTGAGGGAAGTGTCCTCGGCGATCTTTTTACGCACTCTTTTGTTTGTTAGTATGTTGTTGATCTGCGCTATCAACAGTTTCGCGGAGAAGGGTTTCTCAATGTACGCTTCCGCTCCGGCGTCTATTCCGGCAACTTTTGACTCAAGGTCGGTTTTCGCTGTCAGAAGAATTACAGGGATGTGCTTGAACTCATCATGGTTTTTGACCAAACGGCACAATGAGATTCCATCGAGGTCTGACATCATCACGTCTGAAATCATGAGGTCTATAGGATGTTGCCTGAGCATCGAGATGGCCGATGTCCCATCCTCTGCCGTGATGACCCTGAACTGTCTGCCAAGAAGCTTCTTAAGGAATCGGACCATGCTTTTGTTGTCGTCAACCACCATCACGGAAGCCTTTTTCGAGGTCGTGCTGACACTGTCCTCATCCTGGATGTCCTTTTCAGTACGTTCTTCCGGATATTCGATGTCATTGTTGCCCAAAGGGATCTCAACCACCATCTCTGTACCTGATTCTGTTTCAGGGTTCACATAGACACTGCCATTGTGCATTCCTACAAATTTCTTGACCAAGGACAAACCAACACCGACTCCGCCAAGTTTTTGACTGCCAGGTACCTGGTAGAAAGTCTCGAAGATCTTCTCCCGGAACTCCGGCTCGATCGAAGAACCGTTGTTCCATACTTTCAGTCTGAAAATGTTGTCTTCTTTCTCAAGTGTTATCTTGATGTTTCCTTTGCAGTACTTTGCGGCGTTGCTGAGAAGGTTGCTGACAATCTTGATGAACTCCTCTTTGTCCACGCTCGCTATGACATGTGGTTCGCAAAGTTGCTTCTCGATGTGGACCTCATTGCGTTGGAGGGAAATTCTGAACGATTTGAGGACGGTTTCCACCAAGTCGTTGATGTCGGTAGGCACTTTGTTGAGGATGAATCCTTCCTGCTCTATGATAGAGAGATCGAGCATCTGCCTTGTCAGTTCGGTCAGCCTGTTGAGGTTCTCTTTCATGACATCGATGCATGACGCTTTCTCCTCTTCTGTGCTTTTCGGTGATGAAATGATCTCAAAAGGAGCCACTATGAGAGACAGCGGTGTTCTTATCTCATGGGCTATTCCTGTGAAGAACGCAAGCTTGGTGTCATAGACTGCCTTTTCCTCATCTGCCTTGAGTTCTTCCATCATTCGTTTTTTCTTCTCTGTCTGTCTTTTGTACAAGGATTTGATGATCAAGAAGATCACGGCGAGTCCTAACACAAGATAGGTAAGGCATGCCGGTCTGCCAAGCCAAGGACTAGGTTTGACTATGATTGTGACGCTGCGAGAGTTTGATTTGTCCGCCCGCTTGATGTTCTTGGCATTGATGATGGTCAGACGATACTTTCCGCTCGGCAGATTGGAATAGTAGATTTGGTTGTCGTGTGCCGGAATCCAATCGCTGTCATAGTTCTCCAGTTTGTAGCAGAATTGACTTGTGCGGGAAGGACACCAGTCCAGCTCGGCGAATGACAGCCTGATGGAATTCTGTCTGTGGTTGATGACGATCTTGTCAGCGCAGACAATGGATTTATCCAATGAAGCCCCTTTGCCACCAACTTTTACACATTGGTTGTCGATGAACAGATCCGTGAAGAAGATAGGGGCGTCATGCTGCTGTGCGTTAAGGCTTTCCGGCCGGAATCTCAGGAATCCCTCCGATGTGCCGAAGTACATGAATCCATCGTGATCTTTCATGCCGGATTGGTGCAGGAATTGGTTTGATAGTGGGCCTCCAGCGAATGAATAGTTCGTGAAGCATTCATTCGCCGGGTCAAAGCATGATAAGCCGTTGTTGGTGGATATCCATATTTTCCCGGAATTATCTTCCAAGACTTTCTCTATGACATCGTTAGGTAGTCCGTCTTCGGTTGTGTACGATGTGAACCTTTGGGTCGCATGGTCGTAACGGCATATTCCTTTGCCTTCTGTGTGTATCCAGACATTACCTTTGCTGTCTTTGAACAGCCCGGTGATTTGATTGCCGCACAGACTGTCCGGGTCTCCCGCCGTGTGGCGGAACATGCTCCATTTTTTCGTCCTTGGATTGTACCAGTAGATTCCGTTGTTGTAGCAGGACATCCAGAAATTCTGTTCGTCATCCTCGATGATGTCGCTGATCAGTTCATTGTTGTCACGGGTGATCAACACATCAACCACGCCGCTTTTCGTGTGGATCTCATTAGCTCCTCTTGTGGTTCCGACAAGCATGTTCCCTTCAGAGCTTAGGAACAATGACATGATGCTGTTGTCGTTGAGTGCGTTCTCTGTGTCAGACCGCTCTGTAGGGTATTTTTTCAGATTGTGCGTCTTCAGGTCGATCTCGTCCAGACCTTTACCCATGTAGCCGACCCAAAGCGTGTTGTCGTTGATGAGTATAAGATTGATGTTCTTTCCGGAAAGCTGGACTCCTTTGAGCGGGTCTTGGTTGAAACTCCTTGTCTTTGGAGAAAACTTCACAAGCCCCTTGTCGGTGGCGAACCAGACATTTCCGTCGTTGTCCTGGGCGAATGATTTGATCTGTCCGTCATTGAACCCGTTTCCGTAGGAGCACGGATAGAGTTCAAAGTCGTTGTAATTGTCTGGAAGATAGTTTACTCCTCTTGACAAGGTACAGAACCATAACCCGCCGTTATGGTCCTTCAGGATGCTTGTTATCTCATTGCTTGACAAGGTGTTCTTCTTTGTCAGATCCGATTTGAACACTCGGATGTCGGCGGTTTTCCTGTCATAGACGTAAAGTCCGTCACCTGTCCCGATCCAGATTTTATCCTTCGCTACCAGTATGTCGTTGACGAACATGTCCTTGTCAGGAACCGTAAAGACCAGATCGGATTCTCCGGTCACCCTGTTGAATGTGAACACACCATCCTTTGGCGTTCCGATCAGCAAGTCATTTGTGCTGCTTTCCACTATCTTATTGACACCGCTTTTGTACAGCGTGTTGTACAGCACGAATGAGTCAGTCTTCTCGTCGAACCGGTTCAATCCTGCCGAGTTGTAGCCGATCGTGCCGGCCCAGATGGTGCTGTCGTTGTCGCAACAGATGGTCAGCACCTCATCCACGGCCAATGTTCCTTTGCCGGAGCAATAGCACTTGAGTTCGTCTCTTTTGGTGTTATACCTGAATATTCCGTGAGAGTAGTCGGCTATCCAGATGTCTCCGTCCTTTCCTTTCGCGATGTCGGTGATCTTGTCCGTGATCCTCTTTCCGTCAGCGGTTGCCTTTTCCATCGGAATGAAAGTTTCCTTTTGGGGATTGAATATGTACAATCCTGAGATTGTCCCGACCCAGAACAGTCCGGAATCGTCCTCCATCAAAGACACGAAAGAACTTACTGGTGTGGTGTCTTGCCCACTGTCGGAGAATGTGAATGACTTGAAGTTCTTCCCGTCGTAGCGGTTGAGGCCCTCGCTTGTGGCAAACCAGATGAATCCATTCTTGTCCTCTATCGCCTTGTTGACACAATTGTGCGAAAGACCATTCTCCATCGTGAGCCTGTTGAAATAAACAGAGGGACTCTGAGAGAACGACAGAGCTGTCCAGAAAAAGGATAAAATAATGCACGAGCGATGCAGGAAATTCATGACCATTGTTTATTTGATGCCGAAGTTAGTCAAACATAAGGAAAGAATTGTTCCAATAACGACAGTATTGTTCCAAAATCGGATTTCTTAAACGTTTTGGGCTATTCAAGTCCTTAATTGGAATGAATCGAAATCGTTTTTTCGTTAAATAAAGCCAAATTCGCACCGCAAAGAAAAAACACTAAAATGATGGCATTTTCCAATCAACTAAGGAATATGGCGGGAGCGCTGGTCATGCTGTTCCTGGCCATAGGTCTGAATCATGGTTCCGCCTGGGCTCAGGGTCGGTCGGTATCCGGCTCCGTGAAGGATGTGGGAGGCAATCCTGTCATCGGTGCGGGAGTCCTTGTAAAGGGAACCGATCGGGGGACTACCACGGATCTGGACGGAAACTACACGCTTCCTGTCCAAGGAACCGGAACCGTCACGTTAACATTCTCAAGTTTGGGCTACCGTGAGAGGAACGTACAGATTCCTCAATCTCAATCAGTATTGAATGTCGTTCTGGAAGAAGACATGACAACATTGAATGATGTGGTCGTCGTTGCTTACGGAACACAGAAAAGAGCTTCGTTGACGGGCGCTATCTCTTCCGTCAACTCACAGGCGCTGAAAGAGACCAGGAGCGAGAATGTCGTGAATATGCTTGCGGGAAAAATGGCTGGAGTCCGTGTGGTGCAGACTTCCGGAGAACCAGGCTCGTTTTCTTCCTCGATCAACATACGAGGTCTGGGTCAACCTCTTGTCATCATTGACGGTGTCCCGCGTGACAACATGGAGAGACTTGACGCCAACGAGATCGAAAGTATATCCACATTGAAGGACGCCTCGGCGGCCATTTATGGTATGAGGGCATCGAATGGAGTTATCCTTATCACAACGAAGAAAGGCAAATCCGGTGACTCGCACATTGAATATGAAGGCTACGCCGGGTTCTCCACTCCGATCAACACCCCTGACGGATTGAACGCGTGGCAGTTCATGGAAATCACCAACGAAAACAACATCATGCGTGGTTCCATGGCACCGGGATCCTTTGTCTATTCTCTGGATGAGATTGAAAAATACAAAAGCGGACAGAAGGTCGGTACGGAATGGTGGAGGATCAACAACAACAATTATTCTCCTCAGACATCTCACACGGTGTCAATGTCGGGAGGAAACGATAAGATCCAATATTTCTCAAACTTCGCCTATCTCAGCCAGCAGGGTGTTTTCAGCACGGGTGACCTGAACTACGAAAGGTTCAACCTGCGCAGCAACATCTCGGCTGATGTCACCAAAAACCTGAAGGCAGAGGTCCTCATCAACGGCATGATGGACACCAAGAACAGCCCTTATTACGACACAGAGATCTTCTACCGTACTGCATGGGTTGAGAAACCTGTGGACGCTGCATACGCCAACTACACCAAGCCGTACATGCAGAACATCTCCCAGGGCTACAACCCTCTGGCCATCACTGATTCCGACATCGTCGGTTACAAGAGAAACAAGCAGAGGCTCATTCAGGTGACGGGAACATTGACTTATGACTTCCCTTGGGTAGAAGGGCTTCAGGCCAAGGCTTCATACTCCTATGACTACACGAACTGGGAGTTCAAGGAGCTGAAGAAATCCTATACGCTCTACACCTATAACATTGACGCCAACGAGTTCATCCCTTCTGTCTACGGTGGAAAGGATGACGATCCGGATCTCAATTCGATCAAACGCGGCACACGCTTCAGCCAGAACAACCTGCTTCAGGCCTCATTGAGCTACAATCATGATTTCGGGAAGCATCATGTCGCCGCGCTTGCCCTTTATGAGCAGCAGACAACCGATATGGACAACTTCTACGCCATGCGCTACATCCAGATGAATTCTCTTGGAGAACTTTCAAACGGTGTCAGCGACGGTCAGGTCGGTTCTATGGATTCTGCTTATTACACGAGCGGGGTCAGGACATCCGACCAGAGCGGACTTTGGAAGATCGCCAGCAAGTCCTTGGTCGGCAGGATAAATTACGATTGGTCGGAAAGATACTACATTGAGGCGGCGTTCCGCTATGACGGTTCGTCCAAGTTCTACAAAGGACACCAGTGGGGTTTCTTCCCGTCAGTGTCTGCCGGATGGCGCATCTCTGAGGAACCATTTGTCAAAAACCTCAGTCTCAATTTTCTCGACAATCTCAAGCTGCGCGCCTCGTTCGGAGAGTCAGGAGACGACAGCACAGCCAATTTCCAGTACATCGAAGGTTATGAATATGGCCCCGGCTCCATTGACTGGTGGCCGATACTCTGGAACGGCAAGGATCAGAATCTGGTCAAGTTGCTTGCTACGCCTAACGAGAATCTGACATGGATCAGGACTCAGACAGCGAACATCGGTCTTGACGGAAATTTCTGGAACGGCCTTTTGGGATTCGAGATCGATTTCTTCCAGCGCTACCGAACCGGCAAGCCTGCCACAAGAAACGTGACGATTCCTGACTGGCTCGGACAGAGCCTCGCGCAGGAAAATCTCAACAGTGACCGCACGAGGGGATTTGACCTTACCGTCCGTCACCATAACCACTTTGGAGATTTCCAGTATGGCATTACAGGAAACATGGCGTTCTCCAGGATGATGAACCGTTATGTTGAACACACGGACTACGGCACCCAGTACCTTAACTGGAGAAACAACTCGACAAACCGGTACAACGACATCTGGTGGGGCTATGACTATGCTGGCCAATTCAATGATCTTTACGAGATCTGGGATGCTCCGATCATGGACAACCTTGGCAACTCGCAGCTCAAGCCTGGAGACTACTGCTATGAGGATTGGAACGGAGACGGTGTGATTGATGAGAATGACCTTCATCCGATCAAATATGGCGCCCAGACCACCCCTGTGCTTTATTATGGCCTTACACTTGACCTTTCATGGAAAGGCATCGACTTGACGGCTGTGTTCCAAGGCGGGGCGTTCAACAATGTGAAATACGACTGGTATCTGTCCACTCCGTTCATCTACGACAAGAACGGACCGGATTTCTTCTTTGATCGCTGGCACATGGAGGACGCTTCGGCTGATCCTCTCGATCCTCGAACGAAGTGGGTTCGCGGCTACCTTCCGACCACAAGTCAAGGCAGCAACGCCATGAGCCTGAACACAAGCACATCCGCGGCTTCCCTTCACGAGGCGTCCTACATTCGTCTTAAGTCTCTGGAACTCGGCTACACCCTTCCGAAGAAATGGGTGCAGAAAGTCAACGCATCTTCAGTGAGAGTGTTCACTAACGCCTACAACCTGCTGACATGCACAGGACTTAAATACCTTGATCCGGAGCATCCGTCTTCCGGTTACGGCACTACATATCCTTTGATCTGCACTGTCAATTTCGGAGTTAACATTAAATTTTAAGGCACTATGAGATTAAGAAACATATTCCTTACGGCAAGCGCCTCCTTTATGGCTCTGGTGAGCGGCTCTTGTGTCAGTCTTGACATCGAGCCGACAAAAAATCTCAGGGAAGACCAGGTCTATGGCAATGAGGTCGGAATAACCGCGGCCTTGGCGACATTGTATGCCTATCTGCCTATCGCCGCGCATAACGCCAGTGTGGTCGGTGGCATCAACGGTGACAACGGCATGCCTTTCTCCATCTGGAACAATCCGAGCGTGGTGACTGGAGAAGCCGAGGTGATTCCTCTTCGTGTGGCCATGGCTCCTAAGTCTTGCAATGGCGACATGCTTGCATGGTGGGACTACAGCGCCATACGTTACGCTAATCTTGCCATCAAGGGAATAACCGCCAACAAGGACAAATTCACCGGACAGGAGAAGAAATATAACCATTGGCTCGGTGAGGCTTATTTCTGCAGGGCGTTCATGTATTTCGCCATGGTCAGAAGTTATGGCGGCGTTCCGATCGTCACATCTGCGGAAAGCTACGTCAACATGACAGATGATGAGCTTGTCAAGCCGAGAAACACTGAGCGTGAGTGCTACGATTTCATCGCCGAGGATCTTGACAAGGCCTATGAACTGATGGAAGAGAATGAACTTGCCGCAGGACGCGCCAACAAGTACATAGCCGCCGGACTCAAGGCCCGCGCGATGCTGACCGCCGCATGTGAGGCGAAGCATTCCTCCATACAGCTTGACGGCCTTTGCGGAATTTCCTCATCGGAAATGTCGCGGTACTATAAGCTGGCCTACGACGCGGCTTGCAAGGCCATGGACAACGGCGGAAAGTATGAGCTGTACAACGTCTACAACGACGGGACAGAAGCAGGCATGATCAAAAACTACTGGAACATATTCATTGATGAGTCTTCCGCCAATAAGGAAAGAATGTTCATCAAAGAATATAATGCCGGTGCTTCCACGCCTCGTCCGGAGAACTGGACATGCCAGCAGCTCCCTTACCACTATTCCATGGTGACTGATTCCGGAGAGATTTCTCCTACTGTAGAGTGGCTTCTTCTCTTTGATGACAAGAATGGAAACCCTTTCAGACTCAACATAGGAACTGATTCTGATCCTGTTCGTTACGACAACACTCAGGATCTCTTTGCGGACGCCCAGCCGAGACTCAAGGCATCCGTCCTTGTTCCTGGAGCCGAGATTCCGGGGCGCAATGGAGCGATTTTCGAGGTAAGGAAAGGAATCTATGACAGTTATCCTGGAGGAAAACTTTATGAATCAGCGTCTTTCTCTGAAAAACATCCTTCCGGCATGACCATCCAGGGATGGTGCGGAGTGGGCAGTCAGATGACCAACGGCAATGGTTGCCTGGTGTGGAAGTGGGTGGATCCATCGGCCACGGCAAACTTCTGGGCCGGTTCGGTTGACTGGATCGAGATGCGCTACGCGGAGATTCTGCTCAGCAAGGCTGAGGCTGCGGTCAATCTGATCGGGCAGGAAGTCAACGACCGTGTCGTGACCATGGAAGATGCCCTTGGGCCGATCAACCAGATCAGGAAAAGAGCCGGAACGAAGGAACTTACCACTGTTGACGAGGCGAAGGTCATCAACGAGAGGCGTTGCGAGCTGGCTTTTGAGAACCGGACGTTCTGGGATCTCAAACGTTGGAGGATGTTCGAAAGTACAATCCAGAACAAGACGTTCAACGCTCTTTACCCTTACTACGTTGTGGATGAAGGCAAGTACATTTTCAATCTTCATGAACGTACAGAGCTTCGTTACACTTATGACAGCAAGTCATATTATGCTCCGATCTCGTCCGACGTCATCGCCAAGAGCAACGGAGCCATAGTGCAGAATCCTGGATATTAACAGAAAACCTGAAAAGAGAATGAAAAAGATAGCAATTTTGATCAGTGCTTTGATTCCGCTGCTTTGTTCCTGCACGGTGGACACTTATGACACACCTTCTGAGACGCTTACCGGGAAACTGGTCTGTCCGGACGGTTCTCCGTTGATCACGGAACAGCCCAACGGATTCAAGATCAGGCTCAACGAAGTGGTAGGCGGAAAGGTCACCAATCTTCCTCAAGATTTCTGGGGCAGGGCTGACGGCACTTTCACGAACACGAAGATATTCAAAGGAACCTATGTGGTCCAGCCCATAGAGGGAGCTTTCTTTGCCGTGGATCCGGTTGAAGTTGACATCGATGGGACGATGGAGCTTACTTTCGAGGTCACTCCGTTTGTGACAATTGCCGCAAGCATAACCGCCAGCGGTCCGGATCTCATCGCCAAGTACCGCATAACCAAGGCTCCCGGAGCTGGCAACATCACGACGGCAAGGCTTCTGCTTTCCAAGTGGAATCCCAATGTGGGGATGAACCGGACAGATTATGAGGCCGTAAGGGATTTGAGCAAGACCGACGACGCGACAGTCACCTCGACAACTTACACAGACTCCATCCGTGACTGTCTTGAGGCAGGTGTAACCTATTATGCCAGAGTTGCCGTGCTTTCCTCAAATGTGGCGGGACGCTACAACCTTTCCGAAGTGGTCAAGATCGAGATGTAGAACAAACAAAAGTGAATGAATATGAGAATATTGAATATTACTCTGATGGCCGCCGTTCTGGCCATGGCTTCATGCAATGAGGAATATGACCCGATAGGCCCGAACAAACCTTCACCGGTGCTGATAGTCTCGCCTCTTGAGCTGGCATATGACGGGACAGGTGGTTCTTTGACGTCAAAGATATCCACAAACGCAGAAAGCGTCACCATCGGAGAACTTCCTGATTGGGTGGAATCAGCGTCTGTCAATGAGGACAACACATCTGTCACTGTGACGGTCAAGCCGAACGAAGATTCATACGCTGTGAAAAGAGGAACCTTGAAGCTGGTCAGCTCTTCAGGAGACAACACTGTGACACAATACATGAAGCTGTATCAGGCTGGAAAGGATTCAAAGATGTCGTTCGCGTCTTTTTCGGGGAAATCTCTCCCGACAGGGTGGTTCATCGATGACCGAAACCTGGTTTCGGTCGGGAACGGTTATCTTTCATTCAAGGCTGAAGGCAATCCGGGCCATCTCTACACCTGTAACCAGAAGTACAACCCTTCCGGCAGAAAGTTTTATCTCTCTGTGGACCTCAAGATGAACGGAGGAGAAGGCGGCGCGAAACTTTATCTTAATGAAGACAAGAATCAAGTGCTTGAGATCTACATGAGCTACAACGGTTCGACAAACCGTGGGGGCATCTGGGTGAAGAACGGCGAATCATGGCTTGCGATGGATGACGGTGTGGTTGGCTCCGGTGACAATCCCAACAAGGTTGAGGAGGTGAGTCCGATTCCTGATGCGGCCGAGAGGGATGATTGGTGGAGACTGACAGTCAGCACGACCGACACATCCCCGGAGACTCCGGTCGTGACGATCAAGTCTCTCAAGACATTCAACGGAGAGACTTCTGAACTTCTGGCACATTACTCACGAAAATTCACTGTCAGGAAACCGGATCTTGGCAATGTGGCCCTGTGGGCAAGGAACGGGGAAAGCCAGTTCCGCAATTTCGTCCTTTCATATCAAGAATAGCACATTAACGTTAATAATCAATTTAAAATGAAAAAGAATTCTATTTTGATGCTTATGCTGACGACCATGACTGTGATGGCGTCATGTAATGGTTCGGAGGAGGACAACTCTCCTAAGAATGTTGAGTTTGCGGCCACCGCGGCCACATATTCATCAGGTCCGCAGGTAAGCTGGAACAGCGGTGACAAGATTGGGCTGTTTTCCGACAAATTATATTCATTGACAGCGGCTTCCGGTGGTTCCAAGGTCACTTTCAGCGGTGAGATAATCAAGGCTTCGCGCTATGTGGCCGTGAGTCCATGGACCGCGTCAGTGTCCATCGCTGAAGGTGTCGTCAACACTGTCGTTCCTTCTGAACAGACAGCCGTGAAGGATGGGATCGCCTCGGACGCTTGTGTGGCAGTGGCTTCTTCCACGACAGAGTCTCTTGCATTCAAAGCCGCCACGGGACTTCTCAAGTTCACTCTTGGATCATCCAACAACATCAAGGCTGTCAGATTCTCATCCAAATCAAACGAAAGCCTTTCAGGAGAGGTCTCGGTCAATGCCTCTGACGGGAAAGTGACTGTCAAGAGCGGCAAACCTGAAGTGTCTTTCACTGGTGGAGAGATGATCGCCAAAGGATCCTATTATGTGTCCGTCATACCGGCGACCTACGTGGATGGCATTTTGATCACCATCACCGATGAATATGGCCGTGTTGCAGAGGTGAACACGGACGAGTTCATTACGGTAAAGGCAGGAATGGCTCTTGATCTTGGTCAGATTGACGAAGGGGTAGAGTTCGCCAACCCTACTCTTACAGCATCTCCGGTTGATCTTGCCGTCAAAGGTGACGGTGAGACAGTGAAGACCACCATCTCAAAGGCTTTCACAAGCACAAGCGTGATCAACGCTCCGTCCTGGGCCAAGGTCACTGTCAACGGTTCGGAGGTAAACGCCGAAGTGGGTGCCAATCCTGCTGGAGATGACGTGCGTTATGGCAAGATCCACATCGAAGGCATAACAGCTGAAGGACCGGCGGGCATTGACATCTACATCGCCCAGGCCGCCAAGGGTTCAAAGCTTGTTTACGACAGCTTCTCCGGAAAGGAGATGAACGATGGCTGGAAGGGTAATGCCACCCGTTCGTCGTTGAAGTACGGTGAAGGATGCTTGAAGCTGACCGGAACAGGGGAGTACAACAACCCTGGAAACACCTATCCTATGTTCTGGATGAACGACAAGGTTCGTCAAAGGTACAGCGAGGCGGAACCGCTGTTCAACCAGTTCGTCTGCACTGTGGACATCAAGGCTGACGGAAGTTGCGGAGGCATCATGGCATTCAATGCGTTCGGCTACAAGGATGACGGAACCTGCGACTTCACGAGCAAGCAGAACTACATCGTCTACATTTCCGCCACAGAAGGAGCTGACGGTGGCGGTTACTACTGCATGAACGCGAACTCTCCGAATGCGATGGACAACTGGACAAAGCCTGAAAACACAGCCATCACGACATGGCTTCGTCTTGAGGTCAGCAATGTTGACCGAGGCTTTGGAGAAGTGCAGGGCGGCAACTGGGGCCTTAAGGCCATCTGGTCGCTTGAGGAGGATGAGAACGGCGTGCTTCAGAAGAAGGAGCTTCTGTTCCATGGTTCGATGTGGTGGTGGAACGACAATCCTCAGCTTGGCACTCAGTACGGCTACTTCGGAGTGTTCTCGAAGGATGCGACAGAGGCTTCATTCAGAAACTTCACCTTGTCTTATCAGGACAATTAAAGTCTAATTATCATAAACGAACATTTTAACAGTTATTTATGAAGACCAAGATCATAGCGTTGATGGTTGCCTGCTCACTTGCGATGATTTCATGTGGCGGCAATGAAGACATCTCCAAAGATGTGTTCACGGTCACTTTTGACACAGATGGAGGAACTCCTGTGCCAGAGCCGCAGCAGGTGGCCAGGTACGACTTTGTCCAAGAACCGGCCGAGCAACCCTCAAGAGGAGAGGAATCTTTTTCCGGATGGTACACCCAGACCGGCATCAAATTCAATTTCAAATCCACTCCTGTGACGAAGGACATCACAATCAAGGCTCACTATTGGAAAGGTCCTAAGAAATATGTGATCATCAACGACTATGACTGGTCTTATCTGCAACAGAAAGTCCATACATACTTCGGAGATTCACGTGGCAAGGATGTGGCTGTGGGCCAAGGTGTCCTGTTTTACCTCTTTGAGAGGCCGCTGGAGACCCATAAGGTCACTTTGAAAAAACAGCTGGCTCTGTCTGAGCAGTATGACATCCCTCTGCTGATCCAACTTGACCCTATCACGTTCTGGGACGGAGTCCCGGAGCTGTGGAACTGGTTTGACCCGACGATCGCTGGCTACAACGAGGCTAACAAGGAAAACGTCGAGTGGACATCATGGTCCAGCGACGACGCCGTCAAGATCGGTTGGCTTAACTGGGGATCCCAGATTCGCCTTAAGCCGATGGCCAATCTGTTCAGCAAGGCTTATCAGGCTGCCGTCAAAGAAAGGATGCAGGCGATGCTCTCGATCGTGTCCAATTGGTATGACAGCCTTCCGGAGAGCAAGAAATACCTTCTTGTCGGTGTCAAGATCACCGGAGAACTTGGCGTGGGTGTCAACAACTGGTACTATACCGGTGGCAACGATCTTTACTCAATGGACAAGAGCAAGGATCCTAAGTCCGGAATCAACATGTACAACAAGCCAAGCCGCAGCAACGGTGAGGTGTCGGCGATTGGTTATGCCGGAGTCAAGAGTGCCGGGATAAAGTCATCAGGAACTCTCACGGGAGACGACATAGCGGAGCTTGAAAGACGTTTTACTTTGTTTGTCAGCGACATAGCCGATGACTATTCGATTCCTCGTGAAAAACTTTTCGCCCATGCAGGCGGTGTGGACAATGATTTGGCAGCATGCATAAACGACAAGGTCTGTCCGGCCTGGAGTTTCTATGGTCAGGATGCCACTGACGCGTCCAACGCCACTTACTGCATGTCATTGCTGAATGAATCCAACGCTCCTTACTGGGGGGTTGCAGAGTGGGCGATAGGCAGCGGCGATTCTGCCGATTGGTCCAGCGGCATCAGAAACGCGTTCAAGATCAACAAGTGCCGTTTCCTGTCGATCTACACTAACGTCATTGGCAACAACAACGGCAAGATTGTCAATGACGCTGCGGTGGCCGGAATCAAGGAGGTTCAGAATGACACTTACTAATCTTTCTTGAAAGATGAAATCACGTGTTTTGCCATTGGCGCTCTTACTGGCTCTTGGCGTGTCTGTCTTTTGCGCTTTTCTGGTGAAAGCTCCAAAGGCTCCTGATCATTATTTCTTCTTGAATGACGAATGCGACAAGTTTGACTATCCGCAGATCAGCACTGCTTTCGGTCCGCAGTCCGGGAAAAAAGTGGCGGTAGGCAACGCCATCCTGATCTACATGTTCAGCCGACCGATGGAGCAGTTCAAAGAATTGCTGGACAGGCACTTCTCGATGGCTGAGGAATATGACATCCCTATCCTTGTAGAGCTGGACCCGATAACGTTTTGGCAAGACGTGCCTGAGTTGTGGAATTGGTGGGATCCGACAAAGCCTGGTTATGACCCCAAGAACAAGGAAAACGTTGAGTGGACGTCATGGTCCAGTGAGGATGCCGTCAAGGTCGGCTGGCTGAATTGGGGGAGGCAGATAAGGCTGCTTCCTATGCCAAATCTGTTCTCACCGGCCTACCAGGCTGCGGTCAAAGACAGAATGGATCAGTTCATGACATGGACGGCGGACTGGTACAAATCTCTTCCAAAGAGCAAGAAGTATCTTCTCGGAGGAGTCAAGATCACCGGGGAACTGGGCTTCGGAGTCAACAATTGGTATTATCCGGGCGGAAACTCATACTACGACAAACCTGAGGAAGAAGATCCGAAGGGTGGTATCAGAGTGGACGAAATGCCGAGCCGTGGGGTAGGCCAGATCGGCTATGCCGCACTTAAATATTCAGGAATCAGAAGCGAAGGCGAGATAACGCCAGCCGACATATATTCATTGGAAAAGGAATATGCCAGATTCGTGGCGGACATAGCTCAAGGCTACGGTTTCCCGCGTGGGATGCTGTTCTCTCATTCTGGAGGCGCAGGTGACGATCTCGCCGCCGCGGTGCAGCCAAACTCATGCCCCACATGGTCATTTTACTGGGCTGAGGCCGCTGACCCGTCACTTACACCCCAAGTCAGCAAATACCTCAAAATGTCCGATGCACCTTATTGGGGATGCTCCGAATGGAACATCGGAGACAAGCCAAAGGAAGATTGGACCGAAGCTTTGAGAAACTGCTATTCCATACCGGGATGCCGGTTCATCTCCCTGTTCAATTACGGAACGATATTCAGCAAAGACCAAGACGGCAACCTTGTTGTCAATGATGCGGCCGTCGAGGCTCTGAAAGAAATTCAATAGATTACATGAATATGCTCAAAAGAATATTTACCTGCGCCATCGCCGCCATCTGCTTCGTCGCTCTTCCGGCGGAGAGCAAAGACTACACACAGTACGTTGACCCGTTCATCGGAGCCGATGGCGGAGGCTATGTCTTCCCTGGAGCGTGCATGCCATACGGCATGGTCAAACTCGGGCCTGACTGCAACAGGCTTACTGAGAATGCCGGATGGCAAGCCGGCACGGATGTGGTCGGTTTCAGCCATACCCACCTTAATGGTTCCGGCGGAGGATGCAAGTACGGAAACGTGCTTTTCATGGCCTCCACCGGAGAGTTCACCCCTGTCGGCTACTCGTCTCCCTACGACGGTGAAAACGCTCAGGTAGGTTTGTTTTCCATCCATCTGAAAAGGTATGACATTGGAGTCCGGCTTTCTGCCAGTGAGCATGCGGGATTCCATGAATATTCATTTCCGGAGACGGACAAGGCCAATATATTCGTGGATCTGGGCAAGTTCCTGGCATCCTACGAGGCTCAGGAATTTGTCGGATCAGAGGTAAGGATCTTGTCCGACACCGAGATAGAGGGTTATACCAGAATCCGTAACGGGTGGAATTTCTCTACGGCCTACACGGTGTACTTCCACGCCAGATTCGACACCCCTGCTGAATCTTTCGGCACGTGGAAGGACGACCGGAAAGCTCCCGGAGTGACTGAACAGGCTGATAACAACTCCAAGTGTGGAGCCTGGTTTACTTTCAACACCAATGGACACAAGACCGTGAAGGTTAAGGTCGGGATTTCCTACATGGGCTACGGCAAGGCTAAGGAAAACATCAGGGAACTTGGCTCTTGGGACATAGAAGACGCCAGAAAGAAAGCTGTTGACACATGGAACGGAATCCTGTCCAAGATAGATGTCGATACTCCTGACACGGATGCCAGAAAGATTTTCTATTCATCCGTTTACAGGATATTCCTTCAGCCGTCCGATTATGCCGGAGAGAACCCGATGTGGATCTCAGACGAACCTTACTACGGTGACTACCATGCAATCTGGGACACATTCAGGGCCACTCATCCGTTCATCAATCTGTTCTGTCCGTCAAAGGGTGCAGAGATGGTCCAGTCGCTTGTGAACATCTACGAACACGACAAGTACATGCCTGATGCCAGAAGCAGCCACTGGTCCGGAAGGACGCAGGGAGGCTCCAATAGCGAAATGCTGGTCGCGGACGCCTTCGTGAAAGGCCTGAAAGGCATCGACTGGAACAAGGCCCTCGATGCAATGCTTAAGGATGCCACTGTGCCGCCAGGCGATGATGAGAGGCAGTACGGCCGTGGAGGTCTATGGGACTACAACCGCATAGGCTACGTTTCCACCGACTTCGAACGAGGCTGCACCAGGACGTTTGAATATTCAACAAATGACCACGCCATAGCCACGGTGGCCAAGGGACTCGGAAGAATGGATGTTTATGAGGAATATTCCAGGAAGGCTTCAAGTTGGGAGAATCTTTGGAATTCCGATGTCGAAAGTTTTGGGTTCAAAGGCTTCGCATGGCCGAAGAACAGCGACGGAACCTGGCTTTCTGATCCTGAATTCACCGTCTTCTCTTCAGGTTCGTTCGGCCATCAGTTCTACGAGACATTCTCTTGGGAACTCTCCTTCTATGTGCCTCATGACATGAAACGCCTCATTGAGAAGACAGGGGGCAGGGATGTTTTCACAAAGCGTCTTGACACGTATTTCAGGGAAAGCTTTCCTGGCAAAAGGGATGAGCTGCTGTTCTACACCAAGATGGTCGGACTGTGCCAGATTTCCAATGAGCCATGCTTCCTTGTTCCGTCTTTGTACGCTTATGTAGGACAACCTTACAAGACAGCCAAGGTTGTCAGGGGAATCCTGGCGTCCCAGTACACTTCTGCACGGGATGGTGTGCCTGGCAACGATGACTCCGGCTCCATGGGAGCATGGTACGCTTTCCACGCTTTGGGATTCTATCCGAACGCCGGGCAGAATGTCTATTTGATTTCCAGCCCGATGTTCGACAAGGTCACCCTGAATTTTGAGGATGGTAAGAAATTGGTTGTGACAGCCAAAAACGCTTCCGCCAAGAACATCTACGTCCAGTCCTGCGCGCTGAACGGCAAACCTTTGGACAGATGCTGGCTCAGGCACGAAGAGCTGGTCTTCGGAGGCACTTTGGAGTTTGTGATGGGGGCCAGGCCGTCTTCGTGGGCGACGTCAGGTGAACTTCCTCCGTCAATGTCTGACTAATGATATGTTGATCCTCCCCGTACACTATTGTACATGCTTATCGTTTACCCAAAGAATTTTCTGTGTACGGTGAGGGTCGTCAATTTGTCTGAAGCAATGGAATTTATCTGAAGAAGCGGGCGACCCAGGCGGGGTCGATGCGGGAGAAGCCGGGGGAGGGCTTGACGGAGGGGTTGCGGCGGATGATGCCGGCGCAGTCTTCGTAGACGTTGAAGCCGATGCGGAGACCGTGCATCTGGCCGTCTTTCGGGTATGAGAACTCGATGTCGTTGTCCGGGCCGTCAACATGGTAGAATTTGAACGGTGTGTCAAGCAAGTCCTTGGAACCGCCTTTCTCCATCATCTCCATCTTGGTGATGTACTTGCACATCTCAATCACACAGTCGTCCAGTCCGGTGTCGAATATGTTTACTTTCTCGATCAGCGAGCCTATGTCGCTAACCCGGCGGAGCGTGTAGCCTTCCAGCGTCTGCGAAATCTTCTCGAACTGTGCCTCAAGAGCCTTTTCCTGCGCTTCCGGAAGGATCCCGTCGGGCATAAGCCAGATCATAAGCCGTTCGTTCGGGTCGTGGTAAAGCGTCTGACCTTGAACGAGATTGGCCTTGCCACAGTGGGGGCATTCCCACACGAACAGCGAGCCGTCCTTGACTTTAGCCTTCAATTCCGGATTCTCTCCGACATTAATGCGGTTCCAGACTTCTATTCCGTGCTTTTCTCCGCAGGCCGGACATGCGGCCGTAACCTTCTCTGACATATTCGTTTAATCTAAATATTCTCTAACTCCACTTTCGCAAGTAGGCAATAGCCTGTTGTCAAACACATTATCTCACGTTCGGAGGAGATTGCTCACCCACATCATTTCACGTTACCCCCTCCCTAAATCCCTCCCCCGAGGGGGAGGGCTTGACGGACGGGTTGTCAGGCAAAGGGTCACACGGGATTGTTCCTCAGCGGCCCTTTATTTTTTCTGAGTATATCAGATTTCGAGGGTATTGTAGTTACTTGGAATTTTTGTGTATATTTACACAAAAATTTGATATATATGAAATTAAACAGAATAAAAGATGTCCTTGATGAAAAAGGAATATCACAAACATGGCTCGCAAATAAACTAGGAAAGAGTTTTAACAGCGTTAACTCATATGTTTGTAATCGAACACAGCCCAATTTAGAAACGCTTTTGCATATTTCAAAGATACTTCAAATCGATATGAGAGACCTTATCTCTGATGCTGAAGAAAGAAATTCTTGATTTATAGTAATACATTAGAAATGATAAATAAAAAACGTTATACGGACATAGGGATAGAAGATCTTTCGAGAATTGTTGAAGACCCACAATACAGTCTATTCTTTAACAATGGTCAAAAAGAGCGGCAAGAAGAAGGAACTTTAAGAGTGCTTTCTCTCTTTTCGGGTTGTGGAGGAATGGATTTAGGTTTAGAAGGAGGATTCATTTGTCATAATCATTCAGTTACAAATAAAAACTGGATACATTCAAAAGTAAATGATAATTGGGTTCTGTTACAACGAAACCAGTTCCGAACCGTATTTGCTTGTGATATTCTAGAGGAGGCACGGTTAACGTGGTTGCGCTATATGTCTCGTTATCATATAAATCCGGAGATATATCATCTTGAAAGTATTGTTGATTTGGTTAAGTTACACCATAGTGGAAATGAGATTTTCCCCAAAAACATAGATGTTGTTACAGGTGGATTTCCTTGTCAAGATTTTAGCGTGGCCGGAAAAAGAAAGGGATTTAATTCTTCAGTTTCTCACAATGGAGAAAAAAGAACCAGTGAAGAGCCTTCGGAAGAAACGCGTGGCAAACTATATATGTGGATGAAGCAGGTCATAGATATAGTGCAGCCAAAAATGTTCATTGCGGAAAACGTTAAGGGGCTTGTTAGTCTTGGAGATGTTAAGGATATTATTCAACGTGATTTTTCGAAGGCTAATGGTAACGATTATATTGTTTTAACCCCTCAAGTTCTTCATGCAGCCAATTATGGCGTTCCGGAAACACGTGAACGTGTGATTTTTATCGGAATTAAACGTTCTGCCTTGAACCAACAAGCTATATCAGCATTGGAAGAACATAATATTCCGAATGAATATAATCCTTATCCGGCTCCAACTCATAATTTTAATGTTTGTAATAAAACTCTACCACGACCGGTCAGTTGTAGAGAGGTTCTTCAAGATCTTCCTGAACCTGAAAATTCGGTGGATTTAGCTCAGCAAAAATATTCTGGGGCAAAGTATTTAGGTAATGGTAGCCAGGGACAAACAGAAATAAACCTCGATGGTCTCGCACCTACAATTAGGTCAGAGCACCATGGTAATATTGAGTTTAGAAGACTTTCAGAAGAACACGGAGGAAGAATAGTAGATGAGTTAAAGAGAGGTTTAAAAGAACGTCGTCTGACCCCTCGTGAGTGTGCTCTTATACAGACATTTCCTCCCGACTATCCTTTCGTGTTCTATAAATCAGGGGAAAATCGTTATGCTGTAAGTCCATCGGGAGCATATAAAGTTATAGGTAATGCTGTGCCACCAATGCTGGCATACAATATTGCAAGAAGAATTCAAGAAGTCTGGCCTTTATATTTTGATAGATAATGAATGCGAATAATAGTATAATAGCAATTAGAAAAAAAGATATAAGATTAGCACATCAAGCCTTTGCGGATTTGATGGATAAGACTGAAAACATCCTCAATGAGGAAGCTTTCGCTAATCCAGATGAATATAAACAGTTAACGTCGAGTTCTTTAGAGTCCTGTGCCGTTGAAAAGATTAAATTAGCTTGCGCTGACTCTCCTTTTGATGCAAGTGAGGTCGAATTGATTTCTGGACAGAGGTTTCCTGACATTATTGCTGAAAAATACTACGGAATCGAGGTGAAATCAACAAAAGAAGACCATTGGACATCAACAGGTAGCAGTATCTTGGAAACCACTCGTATTGAAAATGTTGATGACATTTATATGCTATTTGGAAAGCTTGGAGGCAACATTCCACAATTCAAGTGTAGACCATATCAAGATGTTTTGTATGACATCGCAGTTACACATTCTCCGAGATATCTGATTAATATGGAAATCTCAACAAAAGACTCCATTTTTGAAAAAATGGGAATATCTTATGACGAATTCCGTACATCACCAGATTCCATATCTAAAGTTAGGCAATATTACAAAGAACAAGCAAAACAACATAAGCGTCAGGAAATGCCTTGGTGGATTACATCTGAGAATGTTGAATCAGCACATTCATTCAATATCAAACTATGGAATTCACTTGAATCAAGGGAAAAACGTGATTTGCAAACAAAATGTATGATTCTCTTTCCCGAAGCATTGAATCCAGCAAGAAGCATGACAAAATATAATAATACTACTCTTTGGTTATGCTCTTATAATCAAGTTGTTAATCCGAATATTCGAGATTTGTATTCAGCTGGTGGTAAGATAACCCACGTGAATGGAATACGTTTATCAACCCCTGTGGCACAAGTGTTTAACATCATCGTAGAGTATTCCGATGATATTAAGGCTATGTTAAAGCATCCCACGTCTGAAATGTATATGATGATTAATGATTTCAACCCTGTGTTATTGCGTAAAAAAGATATGTATGAAGCTTGGTTGGATATATGTTGTAAGTTTGCGGCTAAAGATGATGTGCCGCTTAGAGATTGGATAGAAACAAAGCCAACATTCTCTTTTTCAGGAAAATAAACTTATAAGAATCTTATCATAGGAGACTGGGTTATCTGAAGAAGCGGGCGACCCAGGCGGGGTCGATGCGGGAGAAGCCGGGGGA
>OIZT01000500.1_pt1 | contig 24061 bp, 17 predicted proteins | sample 1588611 | NCBI WGS metagenome assembly OIZT01 (sample SAMN03283278) | human gut metagenome | biome: human-associated habitat; material: feces | host: Homo sapiens | place: Peru | collected 2012
CAAAAACTTATATGACTTAAGATCCTTATTAGCATTTAAATCTAAAGAGAATTCCGTCTTTTCAGGTTCACCGATACCTTCATCCCTCGTCCTCTGCATGGCATATCTTCGCTTCTCTGCCAATGACTTGTCCGCGATGGCAGGATCCATATAGTCAGCTACATTAATGCTGGCATGTATGTCCAGCTTTTTGTATACATGACCTAATGTGGTGTCTGTACAAACACACTTTATCATACCGTTCTCCTTCGTTACCGACACCACCTTTCCAATCATTGCGTCCGGGAATGTTTCGGAGAAATTGGAGTAGATAGCGTCTCCCACTTGCGGTATCATCTCGTATGGCGTTGAGGTGGAAAGCCACACCACAGAGTCTTCGACATTGAGGACGTACTGAGAGTTTGTTTCGTCGAAGACTTTTGTGGTGGGGTTAAACTGGTAGGTGGTGGTGCCGTCAGCGCTCACGTCGGTACGCGGCGAGCTGAAGCCGTCGCCGTTCTCTATGTTGTCGTCCTTGCCCTTCTTCTCGTCTTCCGGCTCGTCCATGTAGAGCGTGCAGGAGGCGAAAGCCAGGGCGGTGAGGATCAGCGGGAACTCCATGTAGCAGTTCAATCCGCTGTTTTCGGCGATGGACATAATGGCCCAGGATAAGATCATGATGTTTTCTGGAATTCCCTTCTTCCGGGCCAGCAGGAAAAAGCACACGCAAATCACCAGGAAGGGCAAAATTCCATACCAAACTGCCATGCCGGTATACAGGCAGTCGAGATTGGTGTAGTTTTTGGTATGGAACGCCGATGGGTCCAGGGTAATGCCATTGATGGGGTTTCCAATCCAGGAAAGGCCACGATAGGTGTACCACACCGCGGGTTGAGCCAGCCGGGTGGACATCCATTTGTTGAGCTTCCAGACGAAGTCTGGCCAATTGCCGCTGGTGAGAAGAATTGCCAGGAAACAGAGAAACAGTACAGGGACGAAGATACCGGCACCTGTGTGCAGAAGAGGATTGGATTTTGTCTGCCGGTTTTGATAGACAAACAGCAAAAGTAGTGTCGCAATGGCCATAATCAGGGACAATCTGGCGGAAGTGAGTTCGTAGAGAAGAAAATTGATCAGGAAAAGTCCCACAAATTGTTTTTTGCTGATGGACCCAAAGTGCAGATAGCACCACATCTGGGTGAGGATGAAGAGACTTCCCCCGGGAGCCGTATAGTGCCGATAGCCCAACCGCAGGACATAGTAGCTGTTGACCAGGAAACGGGGACGGATGGAGCCCAGCCGCATCCACACACTTCGGATACTGGCCAGGTCGAAAAGGATGGCGAGCAGGGCAAAAACGGCGAAAAACAGACACTTCCAATGGAAAATCAGCTGAACGGCCTTCTTTACGTCCTGATTACGCAGGGCCAATACGGTGACAGCAGTGATTAGTAAGTGAAAATTACGGATGCGGACCGCCGATAGGCTGATGATCCCAAAGCCGATGGCGCACAAGAGCATTTCTTTGGGGTTGCTCCAATCCTTGACGGCGTAGTATAGCATGATCAGCAGGGCACAGCCGGTCAGCACATTATCCAGAATCTCCGGGACGGTGAACAAATCTGTCAGAGAGAGTTCTGCTTTGATGGTGAACAGCAGAATGCCCCAAAAGAGAAGGCTGCCTGGAAGAAAAGCGCGTTTGAGGCGAGACAGAAGAGGTTTGATGTTGTTTGGCATGAGGTTACACTCCTTTTTGTGGATTATGGACTTCAATATGGATGGGGGATAGGTGAATGCGTCCAGCTTGTCCAGGTGATCCTGGCTGCGGAAGTAGGCGGAGGGGCATGACTTTGTTGATCGCGGTGTTTAGATTGTTGATCAGCAACGCAGGATACTTTTGCCCTTGGCCATAAGAGGTCAGATCCATGGAGCTGACGTTGCTTTTTGAACAAGTGATTAACTCTTTTTCCGGGCTAGGGCATCCCGATAGATCTGCATGAGACGGTCTACGACGGTATTCAGATCGTAATTTTCCAGATTCCCGGTGATGGGATTGCTTTCTGCCCCTACCACCGCCTCCGCCCACCGTTCGTCAGACGCATCCAGACTCAGCCGGACACAATCCTGACAGGCCACATCTTCCGGCACCGCGTCGGAGAGAACGCATTTGACATCCAGGGCTTGGGCCTCAACGGAGACCAGACTGAAGGATTCGGACAGGGAGGTGAGCAGGAAGCAGTCCATGGCGGCCAGGATAGCGTCCGCGTCCCGACGTTCTCCGGCCAGCACCAGAGCGTCTGCCACGCCCAGCTCCGCAGCCTGCTGCCGCAGCAGATCTGCCCGGCCGGCCTGGTCAGCGCCAACGATCAGCAGTCGGGCATCCGGCCTGGATTTTTGTACTTCCCGGAGGATGAACAGCATCCGCTCCTGGTTTTTCACCGGATGGAGCCGCCCTACGGTGCCCAGAAGGAAGGCATCCTCCGGAATGCCGAAGAGGGACCGGAGCTCCTCCCGGCTGTACCGCTGGGAGCGGATCCGGTCAAAATCCAGGCCGTTGGGGATGCAAAGTACCCGGTCCGTATGGAAGCGGGCCCCAATTTCCTTTGCGTAGTCCGATGTCAGACCGCAGAAGGTCAGCCCGTCATCGCTGAGGGATTGCAGCAGCGCCGTGTTTTTTTGCCCCAGCATGCTGAGATTCCGCTCCAGGGCGGCATGGAAGGAGTAAAACATCCGGCTTCGGGGGAAGTCCAATCGGTCCATGTGATCCGGGAAGGCGTGAAAATGGATCACATCCGGCCGAAACTCCCGGATGACCTTATTGAATCTCCGGTAGAGCCCCACTCCCCGGGCGGCCTTTTTGGCAGTCTGCCCCAGCTTCGACTCCCCAGAGCCTGGCCACAGGGTCACCATAGGGATGCCCTGCTCCTCCAGACTGCGGGTCAGGAAGGACTCCGTCCGGTAGTCCTGCACCAGCAGCACCTGCGCCCCCCGCTGCCGCAGCTGGCCCAGATATTCGGCCACAACGGTCTCTGCCCCGCCGACAGGGAGAGAATAGATATAGTAAAGAATGCGCATAGATCCACCTCGCTTTTGGGGCTATGGTAGCATACTTGGGCGGGGATTGCAAGATGCGGTTTGGGGTGGGGCGGGAGCACAACGCGAAAGCTCTGACGAATTTACCATTAGGCACATATAACAAAACAACATAGTATAATTTAGTTCGTGTAACATATTTGAATTCGCAGTCTCTGTGTTATACTAAAATGGAAATCTGAACAAGTAAAAAATCGTAAGATATCTTTTTATTTGTTTTTACAGATACGTCAAAAATGAAAGGGTGTGCAAAAACGATGAAAGTTCAATTGCCTTATGGAAGGACACATATGATTGCGGAAATTCCGGATAATCGGATTCAAGCTGTTTTGCGTAGCCGCTTGGAATCCTACATGCCGTCAGCCGATGAGGCCAAGCTGGTGGAGGCGGCTTTGCAAAACCCCATAGGCAGTCGGCCGCTGGAAGAAATTGCGGTAGGAAAAGAAAAGGTGGTACTTATAGCCAGCGACCATACTCGTCCTGTACCAAGCAAGCTGCTGGTGCCCCCCATGCTCAATGCCATCCGGAAAGGAAATCCGGATGCGAAAATAACGATTCTTATTGCTACCGGTTGCCACAGAAATACCACGAAAGCTGAACTAGAAGAAAAATTTGGCCCGGAATTGGTGGAAAAAGAAGAAATTGTTGTGCATGACTGCATGGATGAGGCTAACCTTGTCACCTTGGGGACACTTCCGTCCGGCGGCGTTTTAAGAATTAATCGTTTGGCAGCTGAGGCAGATCTGTTGCTAAGCGAAGGCTTTATTGAGCCTCATTTCTTTGCGGGCTTCTCTGGAGGCCGGAAAAGTATTCTTCCGGGAATTGCATCAAGGGAAACCGTATATTGGAATCATAATGCTGCATTTATCCACGACATGCATTCCCGTACTGGCATTTTAGAGGGAAACCTAATTCATCGGGATATGATTTATGCCGCGAAAAAAGCTGGATTGGCCTTTATTTGCAATGTGGTGATCAATAGTAAGCACCAGGTGATTGGGGCCTTTGCGGGCGACTGTGAAGCTGCACATGAAGCGGGAGCCGCCTTTGTCAAAGAACTTTGCATGTGTGAGACAACACCTGCAGACATAGTAATTACCACAAACAATGGATATCCTCTGGATCAGAATATCTACCAGACAGTAAAAGGTATGTCTACCGCCGAAGCCGCCTGCAAACCGGGCGGTGTGATTATTATGGTTGCAGGATGTGAAGACGGTCACGGAGGCGATAGATTTGCTGCCACTTTTGCATCCGGAATTCCAGCCGCAGATATTCTTGCTCAAATTGAAGCTACCCATGCTGCAGACACACAACCGGATCAATGGCAAAGTCAAATCTTTGCGCGAATTCTTTCTAAATTTTCCGTAGTTCTCGTTTCCCATTCTGACCCAGCACTGGTAAGAAAGATGCAAATGCATCCGGCTAAGAATGTGGAAGAAGCTTTGAAGATTGCGCATGACCTCTTGGGCAGACAAGGATCCATTACTGTGATTCCAGAGGGCATATCCACAATCATCTGCTGAGGAAACGCCAATGGAAATCAGTCGTTCTACAGCGATGCGTATTGTTACAGAACTTAGTGAAATCATTAGCCAAAAGGTCAATCTTATGGATGAGAAGGGGATGATCATTGCCAGTACTGATCCAGAGCGCATCGGTACGCTCCACGTAGGAAGCCAGGAAGTGTTGGAAAAGAAAATATCTGCTCTGGTCATACACAATGATGACGAATACCCTGGAAGTAAGGCTGGTTTGAATCTACCTATAGAAATGGACGGACGGTATATAGGTGTGGTGGGCATTACGGGAAGGTACGAGAGCATTGAAAAATATGGACGTATCATTAAAAAAATGACTGAAATCCTTCTTTTGGATGATTATCTAAAAGAGCAAAAGCATTTGGCAAAAAGTGTGCGTTCCCGGTATATTCAGGAGTGGATCACTGATTTGGATGAGACTAATATTTCGAGTTTTGCATCCAGAGGCATTGCACTAGGGATTGATATTACTATTCCTAGACGCGTAATGACATTTACCCCAGTACCTGAACTAGAAGCTACTTTAGAGAGCCAACAGCTTTTGAATCAGGCAGAGCGGACTTTCCAGAACATATTAAAAGAAATTCCCGGATGCTTAATGGTGCTGAACGGGAAACAACTTCTGTGTCTCGTCCCCGACAGAACGGATCGCGAATTGCTGCGGTTAGCCAATGAGCTATCCGGTGCGGTGAAACAGCTGTGTGGGCTACATATGGCAGTGGGTATGGATTCACAACCGGTTTTTAATGAGTCCTTGGCAGAGGGCTGTCTCCGTGCAGAAAAAGCATTGAGAAGCAGCATTTTGATGGTTGAACATCCACCGATATTCTATAAGGATATCAATTTGGAGATATTTATCCGGGATATTCCCATTAAATTAAAGCAGGAATATATTGAGAAGGTCTTTCAAAACTGTACACAAGCTGAACGCGGTGCCTATATGCGAATCTTAAAGGTTTTATATGCTTGCAACGGCTCCATTCAACAGACTGCACAGCAATTATTCCTCCATAAAAACACGCTCCAGTACAAGCTAAATAAACTCTATACTCTCACTGGCATCAATCCCCGCACTGCGGAAGGAACGGCGCTTTATTATTTGGCAATTGCGTTTAATGAAACGCTGGATTGAGAAAAAAGCATTGTTGTTACTGGGAACGAAAGTTTGTAGATGAATTTGTTCGTTATAATATATAAAAATATGGCTTTATTTGCTACAATAAATATGCAAGTAAACGAATCGTGAATTGAAAAAGGTATTGCCTATGAAAATAATAATTGCAATGGATTCCTTTAAAGGAAGTCTTTCATCTATGGATGTAGTAAACAGTGTCGCGAAAGGCATCCGCAAAGTTCTACCGGAGGCAGAGCTGGTGACACTCCCTATTGCTGATGGAGGAGAAGGAACTGTAGACACATTTCTATCCGCCATGGGTGGAAGAAAGTATCAAGTTTCTGTTTCTGATCCTATTGGTCGTACTACTGCTGCAACCTATTGTGTGCTGCCTGATGGCACTGCAGTAATCGAAATGGCACAAGCCAGCGGCCTGACGCTGTTGAAAGAGGATGAGCTGGATCCTCTGCGTACTTCTACTTACGGTACAGGTGAACTGATTTCTCATGCTCTGGACCAAGGTTGCCGCCGATTTATCGTTGGTATAGGAGGTAGCGCTACAAATGACGGTGGTGCGGGTATGGCTCAGGCGCTGGGCGTCCAACTCTTTGACAGGCAGGGAAATATTCTCCCGTCTGGAGGAGCTGCGTTGGCATACTTAGATAAAATCGACTGTTCAAAAAAAGATTCTCGGCTTTCAGAATCTACCTTTATGGTTGCCTGTGATGTAACGAATCCATTGTGCGGTCCTCAGGGGGCTGCAGCTGTGTATGGCCCTCAGAAGGGAGCAAATAAAGAGGACATCGCTATTTTGGACGATGCGCTTATGCACTATGCCCATGTTTTGAATACGCAGTTGGGGATAGACATTGCGTTGCGTCCTGGAGCGGGTGCTGCAGGCGGATTGGGTGCGGGGCTGATGGCGTTTTGCGGAGCTAAGGTAGCACCTGGTATTCAGACGATCCTGGATGCTGTAAAATTTGAAAGCTTGTTAGAAAATGCGGACCTTGTGATCACAGGTGAAGGACGTATTGATGCTCAGTCATTTTGTGGAAAAGTTCCATTTGGAGTCGCAAAACGTACAAAAGCAGTCAAAAACATACCGGTAATTGCTGTAGTAGGCTGCGTTGGTGAAGGAGCCGAAAGCATACATGACGCAGGGGTCGATGCCATATTACCTATTACAGACAAGCCTATGACGTTGCAGTATTCCATGGAAAATGCCGATATGTTATTGCAAGCTACAGCCATTCGGCTCATCCATCTTTTGCAGTCTGGCAGCGTTATGGTGTTCTGAGCTTCCATCCTTACTTATGTATTCGAGGAAATCAGACAAAAGGATTTCTTGAATAAAAAACTCTATATTTTAAAAAAGAAAGGGAAGATATCTATGAAGAATTGGTTAAGGGATAATGCAAAACGCATGCTCCTGATTTCTCTCGTGCTGATGATTGTGAGCATGATAGCCACAAATATCATTCAGACCAATGGCGGTACTATTGAGGTAAAAACGATCTCCTTCGAAAGTATTTCCGGACATACTTTGAGCGCGAAGCTTTTTATTCCGGAGAACGCCACGGAAGAAACTCCTGCACCGACAGTGGTATACGCACATGGCTGGTATAACAACAAGGAAAACGGCGATATGTTCGCTATAGAATATGCGCGGCGTGGTTATGTTGTAATGACCATTGATATGTATTCTCACGGCAACTCTGAAAATCTGACTAATACGGAGACAGCTCACGGCGCATATGGATTGTATGACGCATGCTTTTATGTATCTTCTCTGCCTTATGTTGATAGCACAAAGATTATCGCCAGCGGTCATTCTGCCGGCTCCAATGCTGTCAGCAAAGCGGTTGTGATTGACAATGAAAAACAGACCAATCTGATTGCGGGCTGCTTGCTGATTTCCTACGACCCTGTGGTGATGGACACCTCAAACGGTAATAAGGACACCTTTGGCGTCAAGGTGGGAAGCAATGGGGAATACAACAATATCTATGGTTCTCGTGATACTGCTTTGATTGCTGGCCGTTACGACGATTATTTCTTCACAGTAAAAGATAACAACGTTCCTCAGACCGCAACGCGTGATTATGTTGCTACAACTATGGCTAAGGCGTTTGTAACCTGTGGCAAGCCCGATACTTTCGAGGGCGATGCTGTAGTTCCTGGCAACTGGTACACCTCCACTATTGATGGAAAAGAAACCGTTCGCATTATTTATACCCCCTCTACGATTCATGCCCAGACTTGGTTTAGCTCTGAGGCAGCTGCTGCAGGCATTAACTTCCTGCAGAGCCGTTTCCCAACTGGAATTTCCATTGATGAAAATGAACAGATTTGGCAGATCAAGACATTGTTTAATGCCATTGGCCTGATTGGTTTCTGGATGTTCTTGGCCTTTTTTGCGATTGCATTGCTGGACTGCCCTTGCTTTGAGCAGCTGAAGAATCCGATTGCTATGCGCAAGACTGCAGGAAAAACAGATCTGATTTGGTCTTTGGGTACTTCGGCCATTAAGATTGCAATTTCTATTGCCATCATCTGGACGATTATGAATAGCACGATGTACAGCCGCATCGATCCTATCTGGAAGCAGAAGAATACATTCTGTATCGCTGCATGGGCTGCCTATAATGGTGTTGTCATTTTGGCCACCTTCTTCGCATGGTATTTTTGCTACGCAAAGAAAACTGGAGTCGATCTGCGCGAAACCGGTTTGATTTTGCCTAAAAAGGATATTGTTGCAACCGTTGGCATTGCTTTTGTTACTGTGGTTTGTGCCTGGTGGATCGTATTCTTTGCGGATTATTTCTTCCAGACTGACTTCCGCTTCTGGCAGTGGTCCATCAAGGCTTTTCCGGCATATAAGATCAAAGATACATTGGCGTTTCTACCCCTGTTCCTGCTTTTCTTTATTGCTAACTCGATTGCCATTAATGTTCAGGGCTATAGTTCTACCCTCGGCAAGAATGAGAATCTGAATCTGCTTATTCTGGCCCTTCTGAACTGCCTGGCTCCTCTGCTGATCATCATTGTCCAGTATACTACCTTCGTATCCACTGGTTTCCAAAAGTGGGGAGTTGGTGCTATGGCGCGTATTCCTACATGGCTGCATACTGCTGTGCTGATCCTGTTTATTACTCCCTACATTACCCGCGCTATCTACAAGCGTACTCGTAACCCCTATATTGGTGGCATCATTAATGCCATTCTGGTATTGCTGTGCATGTGCATGAATTCTACAACTTTGTTGGGCGCATAAGGTAGTTCCTCCCTCTGCCTTTGCGTTCCTCCCCAAGGGGCTGCCTCAAAGTGATTCTTCGAAATCATCAGAGGCGGCCCCTTTCACAATCTCTGTGAATTTTTTGAAAACCTATTGATTTTTGAGTTAGCCGGTGCTATATTCTAGACGTCGATTTGCGATAGCTAACCGAAAGATACAGATTAGGAGGAACCAATATGAAAAAAATTGGCTTGTTTGGTGCCGGTGTACTGTTTGGCACCGTTGGTCTGAAGATCCTGGGCAGCAAGGATGCGCAGAAGGTCTATGCCCACACCACTGCCGCGGCTCTGCGTGCCAAGGACAGCGTGATGAAGGCTGTGACCACCATTCGGGAAAGCGCCGAGGATGTTTATGCTGACGCTCAGGACATCAATGAGGCCCGGGCCGAGAAGGCTGCCGAGGCTGTCATTGCGGATGCTCCTGCGGAAGGTTGATGAAAGGCCGCTGCTTTGCAGCGGCTTTCCTTTGGAGAGCAGAATATGAAATGCAGCATTTTACATGAATCCAGCGGTCGGATGCGGGTGCATCTGCACTGCGGCAGAATGACCCTGCGTCAGGCGGACGTGCTGGAATACTATTTGAAGAATGAGCCGGGGGTCCTGGATGTTACGGTTTTTGACCGGACCCAGGACGCGGTGATCCGTTACCGGCAGGACCGGTCCGGAGTCATTGGCGCACTGGCTCGGTTTTCCTTTGCCGGGGCGGAGAAGCTGGACCTGGTGCCGGACCATACGGCCCGGGCCATCAACCGGGAGTTTGAGGAGAAACTGATCTTCACCCTGTGCCGAAGAGCCTGCAACCGGCTCTTTCTGCCCCTGCCTGTGGCGGCGGCCATTGCGGCGGTGAAGTCTTTAAAATACATCAAGGAAGGCCTGAAGGCATTGCTTCACGGCAAGCTGACGGTGGCGGTGCTGGATGCCACTGCCGTAACGGTTTCCATGGTCCGGGGGGACTTTGATACCGCCGGATCCGTCATGTTCATGCTCCGCCTGGGTGAGATCCTGGAGGAGTGGACCCACAAGAAGTCCGTGGCGGATCTGGCCGGAGCCATGGCCCTCCAGGTGGAAAACGTCTGGCTGAAAACCGGTGAGACGGAGGTGCTGGTGCCTGTAGGGCAGGTCCGGGTGGGGGATCAGATCGTGATCCGCACCGGCAGCCTGATTCCTCTGGACGGCAAGGTCTTGTCCGGAGAGGCCATGGTGAACCAGTCCTCCATGACGGGAGAATCTCAGCCCGTTGCCAAGGGCCCCGGCAGCTTTGTCTATGCCGGTACCGTGGCAGAGGAGGGGGAGTGCGTTGTCCGGGTGGAAAAGGCCATGGGCAGCGGCCGGTATGACCGGATCGTGAAGATGATCGAGGACTCCGAGAAGCTCAAGTCCTCTGCCGAGGCCAGCGCCTCCCATCTGGCGGACAAGCTGGTTCCCTATACACTTGGGGGCACGGCTCTGACCTACCTCGTTACCCGGAATGTGACGAAAACGCTTGCTGTTCTGATGGTGGACTTCTCCTGCGCGCTGAAGCTGGCTATGCCCATTGCGGTCCTTAGTGCCATGCGGGAAAGCGCCCAGTTCCACATTTCCGTCAAGGGCGGCCGGTTCCTGGAGAATATGGCCAAGGCGGATACCATTGTTTTCGATAAGACCGGTACCCTGACCTATGCTACCCCCACGGTGGCCCAAATTGTGCCCTTCGGCGGCCGGTCTGCCCCTGAGATGCTTCGCCTGGCGGCCTGCCTGGAGGAGCACTATCCCCACTCCATCGCCAACGCTGTGGTGGAGGAGGCCAAGAAGCGGGGCCTGGACCATCAGGAGTACCATTCCCAAGTGCAATATATTGTGGCCCACGGCATTTCCAGTATGGTGGACGGTCACAAGGTGATTATCGGCAGCGCCCATTTTGTCTTTGAGGATGAGCACTGCGTGGTGCCGGAAGAGGAGCAGGATCGGTTCGATGCTCTGGATCCCAGCTATTCCCATTTGTATCTGTGCATTGGCGGAAGTCTGGCGGCGGTGCTGTGCATCTCTGATCCTCTGCGGGCAGAGGCCCCCGAGGCCATCAAAGCCCTGCATGACTGCGGCATCACCAATGTGGTGATGATGACCGGTGATAACCACCGGACTGCCCAGGCTGTGGCTAAGGCGGTTGGTGTGGACGAGGTCCACGCCGAGGTCCTGCCCGAGGATAAGGCGAACTTCATCCGCCAGGCCCGGGAGCAGGGCCATGTGGTGATCATGGTGGGTGACGGCGTCAACGATAGCCCTGCTCTTTCCGAGGCGGATGTGGGCATTGCCATCTCCACCGGGGCGGCTATTGCCCAGGAAATTGCGGATATCACCGTTTCCTCTGAGGACCTGATGGCGCTTGTCACTCTGCGGAAGCTCAGCTGTGCCCTGATGGACCGGATCCACGCCAATTACCGGTTCATCATCGGTTTCAACTGCGGCCTCATCGGCCTGGGCCTGGCAGGTATCCTGCCGCCCACCACCTCGGCTCTGCTGCACAATACCTCTACCCTGGCGATCAGCATGAAGAGTATGACGAATCTGCTGTAGGGGGATAGAGAAGGTAAACGCACAATCATAAGTATCTAGCAAAACAAACTGCGGGGCTCCGGATTATGGAGCCCCGTTGGTTATATTTCAATCTTCCTAATGATGTGCCAGTTGGCTCTGCCAATGGCAAAGGGACGGATGGGGTCGGATTCCAACGCCAAAGCCGAGATCATCTCTTGCATATCACCGCACCAAAATCCTTGCGATCTCCATGGTCACGATTTTCAGCGTGACACCGCCGGACATGAGATAGAACCACACGGCCCGTGTATGCTGCTGTTTGGCAATGGGCGTTGCGATAGCGGCTGCAATGATGATTAGTGCGCCGATGCAGCCAATGATGGTTGGAACACTGACAAGCGGGAAGATACCTGGCACACAGCTTCCGTCAATAGCGTACTGGATGGTTTTGTCCAGTCCGTCCCGTGCTGCCGCAAAGCAGCAGACCACAAGGCCGAAAATCAACAGGAACAGACTTCTGCGTTCCCAATACTGGATGCTGGTGCGGTTCATAATCGAATAGCCCATAAAGCCCAGCAGGGCAAGAATCATCACCGTTGTAACAGTGGTGACCGTGTTTCCAAAATAAAGTTTCATAATGATTCCACCTTTCAGTTAGTTCCGAGTTCTGTACCAATCCAGCACAGAAAAATAATTGCGTCCATAAAAAATATCTCCTTAAAAAGATAAACGCAGTACCGAGCCACGAATGATCGTGGTCAGCACTGCGTCTTAGCGTCTGGCTTTTTGGCTTCAATGATAAAGTTCTTTGCGTCAATAATGCTTTCACACTTGCATTTGGGGCAAAACAGTGGAAATGCTTTCAGCTCTGTTTCCCGGAGCAGTTGCAGCCGTGTTTTCGAGCCGCACCAAGGGCATAAAACCCACTGTTTTTTCTCTTCATGTTCCTTCATATCGTCTCCCTGTCCTTTCTGTAACGGGATTCGACCTTGGCAATGAACCGCTCAATATGTGCATCCAGCAAAGGAGCAACGGAATCTTTATCCTGCGCACCGTCGTAGACGCTGTAGAGTAGGTACATTGGCCCATAGAATTCCAGCGCCAGCTGCATGGCGGCTTCGTCAGTATCTGTCAGCTTACGAAAAATTGCGGCCATGTACTCCAGAGGCCCGCCCGCCAGGTAGTCGTGATGGAGCTGCGCCAGCTTGGGATCGCGGTATTGCTCCAGTGTCAGCATCTTACGGAAATTAGAGGGAAACGGCTCCTTTGTCCAATGGTCAAACTGAGCCATACTGTATGCGCGGATTTTTGAAATCGGCGTGTGCAGGTAAGCCTCCGCAAAGCCGTCCGGCTCCGTCTCCGGCATTTCATAGCTTTCTGCACGTTCATAGTCCATCTCATTCATGCGTTCTACAATCCTGTCCAAAATCTCCTGTTTGCTGGTGTAGTGCTTATACAAGGCGGCTTTCGTGAACCCCAACCGCCCCGCAATATCATTCATAGATGTCCCAAGGTAGCCGTTCTGCGCAAACAATTCCAGCGCTGTTTCCCAAATTCGTTCTTTCGTATCTCCAGCCATAATATTCCTCCTTATCGCAGTAACCACTTGGTAACTCTTATTATAGTTACCGAGTGGTTACTTGTCAATACTTTTTAAGAAAAACATATATAAAAAGCGTCAAGGGCGGTACCTTTTCGGCACCGCCCCGACCTCCTTATTTCTGCTTGACCGCTTTGAGTTCGATGTAGCCACGGCTTCCACGAGGTTCCAACTGGATACGGGGATTGCTGTCATCCCAGACATAGCCGATGATGCTGGGGTCGTAGCCATTCATGGCCTGCTGAACAGTAGAAATTGCTTCGCAGTAATCCGGCTATCCCTGATGATCGGGATGCAGTGCGGAAACGCCCAAGACAAAAAGAGTCATCAGGTCAAAATCAATGTTCTGACCGTTGATTTTGAAGAAAGCTGGGAAAGTGCAGAGCTTTTGAAAACCGAATTTCTCATAGAGTCGAATAGCACGGATGTTATCACTGCGCACTTCCAGATTCAACTGTTCAAAACCGTTTGCTTCCGCAAATTTCAGAATCTCCTGCATCAGCGCAGAGGCAACGCCGCAGCCCCACCATGCTTTTCGCACAGCGATGCCAAATTCGCCCCGGTGATTCATACGCCGCGGCAAACGGTTGAGACTGGCATCACCAATGATCTCCCCATTCGCCCTTGCTATAAACAATACAGTATCACGGGAATTTTCCTGTTCGGCAAGCTGTTTTGCCTTTTCTTCGACATGGATATGGATATCCTCTGCGCCGAAGCTGAGGTTATCTGTTTCTCCACCGATGGCTCTCGTATAGTCAAGCAGCAAAGCCGCATCTTGCGGCTTTGCCTGTTCAATCATAAATTGTTTCATGGTGCACTCTTCGTTTTCGGTCAATAGTTCAAAACCACCATTCTGCAATCTTCGCAGCAGTCTGCCGCTACGCTTGTCCGATGACCTGCTTTCAGCTCCGTGATCTGCACAAAGCCCTCTGCGTTGCGCGCATTTTCAAACGCACCGGGTACTTTCTCGGCAAAGCTGAATGCGCCGTCCTTGCTGGCAAACAGGTAGCCCTTCTTCATTTCTTTTCCACACTTGGGACACAACATAATCAATTCCTCCATTTTTACTTTTTGATTCAAAAGTATATTTCACTAATTTTATGCTTTTTGAAAATTTCTCAAAATCCAATCGTCCAAAAACCGCATCTGCTGCTCAGTATGGAACCAATGCTCACCGCCCTGCATAATGGTGAGTTCTGCACCAACTCGCTTTGCAAAGGCCGATATGGTTTCCAGTGCGGTCAGGTTGTCATGTTCCCCGTACAAAATACGGGTGGGAACTTGCCACACGATGGGATGCTCCCGCACATAGCACAGATACGACCATGACAGAGTTTCACCGAACCGGGTGGGAATTTCCGATTTCTCTGCAAGCTCCCGCTCGGTTACGTTTGCCCACATCATCATGTTGCCGATCAGCTTCTCCATATCCACCACGGGGGAGATGAAGCGTGCTTGGTCGATCAACATCCCATCCAGCGAGGACATGGCGAAAAACGCACCGATACTGTTCGCAATGAGCGTGAGATGATCACAGCGCTTCCGCTGTTCCGCAAAAAACTGTGGAAATTCCTCTCTGGCCTCCCATGGGGTCTGTGCGTGGTAATCAAAACCGACGACTTCTGCTTCGGGAAACAAACCTCTATAGTGTTCGGCTTCCTCCGCCGAACCGCCCTTTCCATGGACATATACAATCTTATTCTTCATAAACAACTCCCTTCAAGCATTGCTGACGTGGTTTCTATTGCGTTTACCATTCAAAAGCAAAAGACGCAATACAAACCGATCAACTCGGATTGCACTGCGTCTTAGCGTCTGGCGTACTGTTCCGGCAATCTACCCAGATATGACCACTCGGTTACAGTATCTATTATAGTTACCGAATGGTTACTTGTCAAGAGGCAACCAATCAAAAGGCCTGTTTTTTGCAAACGCAGTAGCCAAAATTACAAGGGTAGCGTTACTGAGGTATGAGAAAAGCTACGGTAGCCAGCTACAAGGCGAAACTGAAAGCGGTTTGCAGTTCTGCTATCCCAAAATGCGAAAAGCCTCTGCCGAGAAGAATCAGAGTGGCAGTGCTGTCCTTCTCAATCCCTGAAAATCGATGATCTTGACTTAGTCCCTGCGAGCAGCCAGAATTGTCTGGTTGGCCTTTTCAACATTCAGCTGGATCAGTAGGAAGGTGACCAGTGCGCAGAAAATCGCGGGCAGCCACAGATACATGACATTCAGCATGGTAATAACGGAGTCGGGCTGAGCAACCGCACCACCTTTGATATAGCCGCTTGCGGCCAGCAGCCAACCGGAGACTGCGGTGCCCAGGCCGCCGCCGAGCTTGACACCCAGAGAAGTGCAGGAGTACATAGTTCCATCGATACGTTTGCCGGTAGTCAGATAGGTATAGTCAGAGGCAGAAGCGATTACCGCATTCAAATCGCCCTGTAACGGACACATACCCAGAGAAGCAACAGCGGTGAAAGCCAGCATCATAGGGATACTGTCCATGTAGGCAGCCACGATCACCAGGAATCTTGCAACCGTTGCTACAATATAGCCACTGTAGTTGATTCTGTACATGCCACCCAGCTTTGCAACAACGGTTGGCACCAGCAGCAGGCCAATAATCATAGGAATATTCAGCGCGGTAGCGAACTTGCCCAGCAGGTTCGCATCACCCAGAACATAGGTCATGTAGAATGTACCAACACCGGTGAAAGCGGAGTACAGCTGCGTCAGCAGAAAAATACCCAGGATCAACAGGTAGTACTTGTTTTTGATCAGCAGGCCGACTGCCTCGCGCAGAGAATACTTTTCAGCAGGAGCGGAAGTTTCTTTCTTGGTATTATTTTCCTCTTCGGGCAGCTCCTTCAGGGATAGAACAGAAATGGTGTTAGAGATAATACCGATCATAACATAAATCAGTGCAACAATTTTCCAAGCGGCGGCATCATTGCCAAAGTAATCAACAAGGCGGAAGGTAATAGCCTGGATAATGGTGCTGGTGGTGAATGCAAATACGAAGCGGATCGAACCCAGTTGGACACGCTCATTTTCATTCCTGGTAACCAGGGCAGTCAGCGCAGAGTAAGCAATGTTATTTGCTGTGTAGAAGCCGGCATTCAGCATTACATAGAAGATAAGGAAGAAGGTGTACTGCGCAACCTTGCCCCAGGAAGTGGGAATGGCAAAAATCGCGAACAGGCAAACACCGCAGCCGAAATAAGGCCACAGCATCCAGGGGCGGGCTTTTCCCATCTTGGTGTGGGTCTTATCAATAAGGGAGCCGAAAATCACGTCGGAAATGCCATCGAAGATCTTGGCAATCGCCATCAAGGTACCGATAATGCCGGAATTCAAACCGATGGAATCCGTCAGGTAAATCATGACAAAGAAGGTCAAGAACGCATACACCACGTTGCCCCCAATGTCACCGGATCCGTAACCGATCTTGTTGTACCACTTCAAATATTTCTTTTCAGTCATAGCGCTTCTCCTTTGTTATTGTTATATTTCGGGTGGGGTCTCCCACCCGTGTTTTTTTACTTGGATTCGGGGATAAGACGGATGCTGAAATCGATGGTTTCGTCAGTGAGACGGTACTTTTCCATCAAATCGGGACCGCAGCTGGCGGAACCAATGCCGTTCTGCCGGTAATCCACGCACAGGACAGTGCTGCCGGACTCCTCCAGCTCGAAGTTATGGCCCTTAGTGGTCAGTTCCTCCTGAGTATAGTGGGATGCATTGAAACTAAAGCCCTCCGTGCTGACAAAAGTTATGCGCAGATCCTCACTTTCCAGCACAGCGTAGTCACAATCGCCGTGGGCACCGTTCTCCTGGGGACGGATATAATCTTCATGCAGGCCGGTAACGGTGTCGGTAAACAGGCTGTGCCATGCGGCGTTGCGCTTATCAACATAGTTCTCCATGGGACCCAGGCCGTAGTAGGTGATATTCTCCAGACGCTCTGGCAGGAACATTCTCAGGCCGAAGCGAGGCAATTCGGGGAATTCAAGATCACGCTTCGCCAGAATATCCACGGTAACAGCGCCGGTGACACTGACGGTCCAATCCAGTTCTATGCTCACAAACTTCTGAATGGTAGTAGCAGCGATGGACACATTGGAGTGGATACGCACTTCGTTTTCGGTGGCTACAAAGTGCGTGTTGTAGGAGCGAGTCACCATGTGATCGTAGTAGGCAGCCATCCAGCGCAGCTTCAGCTTCCGGTCATTGTCGGTAGGCGCTCTCCAGATGTTGAAGTTCATGCTTCTGTCCAAAACTTCTTTCCCATCGAAGGTCATCTTAGCGAACATACCGGTAAACTTGTCGTACTGATAAGTAAAGGTCTTGGTGCTGATGGTGATGTAGCGGTCACCTTCGGTTGTGGTGATGCAGCCATCGCTTACGGGCTTTGCTTTCCAAATCTGCAACGCTGTTTGATTTCGCCCATCCTGATTCGGCAGCGGGATTTCGTCAAAGCCAAGGACAAAGCCTTCTGGCATCAATTCGGTGCTGTTTTTCAACTGATAGATGATTTTTAGGTAGCACCGGCCTTTTTCAGGAATCTCGATGCTTAAAGGAATTGTTCCGTCACAGTGGGGGGCAACTGCTGGAAGCTTCTCTATTCTCCCGCTAACGACCACGCTGCCATCGCAGTTCACCTCGTAGGATGCAGTCATGTAGTCGGACAGACTGACAAAGTCCATGTAGTTGTGGACGGTAAGTTGACTGGACTTGGAATCGTAGAATTGCACACGGACAGGACGGTGGACATTCTTGTATTCCATCAGTCCGGTGCCGGGAATCCTGTCGGGATATACCAGACCATCGACACAGAAGTTGCCGTCATGGGGCCATTCACCGCTATCGCCGCCATACAGGTACTTTGCCTTGCCGTTCTCAGCAACACCGGCATAGATTGCGTGGTCACACCACTCCCACACGAAACCGCCGCACAGGATGTCGTGGGCCTGGATGAACTGCCAGTAATCCTCCAAGTCGCCAGGGCCATTGCCCATGGCGTGTGCATATTCGCACATCAGAAAAGGCTTGTCCGGGTTAGAGTCCAGATACCGCTGCAAACGCTCTATTGAAGGGTACATATCGCTAAACAGGTCGATGTTGGAGAAATCATACTTACGTTTGCGGCTGCGGTACTGGCTGCTCTCATAATGGGTCAGACGAGCGGGATCGAAATGCTTGGTCCAGGCCAGAGCTGCCTCGAAGCAGCAGCCATAGGAGCTTTCATTACCCATGGACCAGCAGATGACAGAGGGGCGGTTCTTATCACGCTGGACACAGCGCTGAGTGCGGTCCATGGTCGCTTCCAGGAATTCGGGATTATCTGCAAAGGGTTCGTTCCAGGTTTCCACATGGTTCTCCCAGATATCGTTTTCCTTGCAATACAGCGCGGAAGCGCCATGGCTTTCGTTATCAGCTTCGTCAATGACAAGGAAACCGTACTGATCACACAGCTGGTAGAACATGGGGGCGTTAGGATAGTGACTGGTGCGGATGGCATTGAAGTTGTGCTCCTTGATCATTCGCAGATCCCGCTTCATGTGCTCAACGCTGATGACGGGGCCGGTTACGGGATCGGAGTCATGACGGTTGACGCCACGGAATTTAATGGGGTTTCCATTCAGGAAAACCAGGTTGTTCTCGATGCGGATATCCCGAAAGCCGACTCGATCAGTGATGACTTCATCCGGCGTTTCCAGCAGCAGGGTGTACAGGTAAGGCTGCTCAGGGTTCCAGAGGATGGGGTTCTTGACCGTGAACACTGCCTGATGGGTGTAAGCTCCGCTGTCAAAAGCCTTGACGGCACCAGTGCCCATGGCCTTTTCTGCTGCATTCAGCAGTTTGATCTTAGTGGGAACGAACTTGCCGTTGTAGGCAAAACGGATACGAACGGTCGCCTCCTCTTCATTCAGCAAGGTGGTGATAAAGTAATCCCGGATACAGCTTTCAGGGCGCTTCAGAATGTATACATCCCGGAAGATTCCGGAAGTGCGGAACTTATCCTGGTCTTCCAGGTAACTGCCGTCGCACCATTTCAGGACCATTACTGCCAGTGTATTCTTGCCTTCCCGAATCGTTTCGGTAACATCGAATTCGGAAGTAGAGTGGGTAACTTGATTGTAGCCTAAGAAGGTACCGTTGAGCCAAAGATAGAAGCAAGAGTCAACCCCCTCGAAGTTCAGATAAGCCTTGGGAGCATCCGCGTTTCTTTCATACGCAAAGTCGTACAGATAAGCACCGCAGGGATCCTCATACGGGACAAAGGGAGGATCTGCAGGGAAGGGATAACGGATGTTGGTGTACTGGTGCTGGTCGTAGCCGTGGTTCTGCCAGACGCTGGGGACCGGGATCGTATTCCAGTTGGATGCGTCGTATTCGGTTGCGTAAAATGCATCGGTCAGGTCGTGAACGCTTTTAAAATACTTGAATTTCCAGTCCCCATTTAATAGCTGAAAACGATCAGAATGCTCCCGGTGCTCTACCAGGTCATCCATTCGGGCAGATGCAGGGATAAAGTATGCGCGATTGGGGGTTGTGCCAAGATGATGGGTATGCAGATCTTCGTAGTAAGCTGGTACAATCATTTTATTCCCTCCTGTTTTTTGTATCCGCTGTATAACTTCTGCTCTAATTTTAGAAAACCGCGAAGAAAAAATGAATGAACAGAGATGGACAAAACATGCACAAAATGATATTATATAAAAAAGCGAGTTTTGCTTCGCCTTGATTTTTGGAGGTTTTAGATACATTTTTTCTACAAATATACAGGATGCATAAAACATTAGCAGGAGGTTTATACAATGTACATAAACTCTGGGTATCTGAACAATTCAAGAGTTCCGTTCAAAGATAAATCCAAGCCTCTGCTTGTAGGAAGTTGCGGCACTTATCGGCTCCAAACGGTAAAAAAACTGCCCACATGGCGACCACGTGGGCGGTTGGACTATCAACTATTGTATGTCGTTTCCGGTAAAGCACATTTTTATTTTGATGACACGGAGCGTATTGTTACCGCAGGGCATATGGTTCTTTTTCAGCCACGGCAGGAGCAGCATTATGAATACTTCGGAAAGGACAAGACGGAAGTATACTGGGTTCATTTTACTGGTAGCAACGTTAAAAACATTCTGCGGAGATATGACATTCCTTTGGATACTCCCGTTTTCTACTCTGGTACCTCTGCCATTTATGCTTATCTTTTTAAGGAGATGATCAACGAGCTTCAAACCTGCCGTACAGGTTATGAGGAATTACTGACGATGTACCTGCGGCAAATCCTGATCCTTGTACAACGAATTCGCCTGGAACACAGGCCCAGTGTAAATACGCACATTCAGGAGGAAATGGAATACGCACGGCGCTACTTCAACGAGCATTATAATGAGCAGATCAATATTGAAGAGTATGCGGAATCCAGAAATATGAGTGTCAGTTGGTTTCAACGGAATTTCAAGCAGATGGTGAATTGCTCCCCCATGCAGTATCTCCTTACCATTCGCATGAACAATGCAGCCAGTCTTCTGGAATCAACGGATTACAGCATGGCGGAGATTTCTGCTATTGTCGGCTACGATAATCCGCTATACTTTAGCCGCTTGTTCAAAAAACAAAACAGAGTGTCACCCTCTGAATATCGAAAATTGGTTTCCCAAAAAGGTTAGCACCATTCTACACAAATTTGGTATCGGCTTCGGTTCCGCTGCGGTTTGTGGTTCTGTTATCCCAAAATACGAAAAGCCTCTGCCGAGAAAAATCCCGGCAGAAGCTCTTATCTTTATGACCTTTACATATGAAAAGGTTTTTGTGGGGAAATCAGCCCAGACTCAGCTGCCCATCCACGCAGTCCACGGTGACCGTGGAGCCGGTGGTGATGCCGCCCTCCAGCAGCTTCTTGCTCAGCATGGTCTCTACCGTATGCTGCACATAGCGGCGGAGAGGACGGGCGCCAAACTCGGGATCGTAGGCTTCGTCTACAATGAATGTCTTGGCGGCATCGGTGAGGCGGCAAACAATCTGCTGGTCCGCCAGACGCTGATTGAGCTTGTCGATCTGCAGGTCGATGATCTTGGTGATGTTCTCCTTGGTCAAGGGCTTGTAGAAGACGATTTCATCCAGCCGGTTCAGGAACTCGGGACGGAAGGACCGATGCAGCAGAGCCATGACCCGCTGCCTGGCATCCTCGGCGATTTCGCCGTCAGGCTTGATGCCGCCCAGCAGCTCCTGAGAGCCCAGGTTGGAGGTCAGGATCAGGATGGTGTTCTTGAAGTCCACGGTGCGGCCCTGAGAGTCGGTGATCCGACCGTCGTCCAGCACCTGCAACAGGATGTTGAACACATCGGGATGGGCCTTCTCTACTTCATCGAAGAGGACCACACTGTAGGGCTTCCTGCGGACAGCCTCGGTCAACTGGCCGCCTTCCTCATAGCCCACGTATCCGGGAGGCGCTCCGATAAGCCGGGAGACGGAGAACTTCTCCATATACTCGGACATATCGATCCGCACCAGGTTGTTCTCATCGTCAAACAGAGCCTCGGCCAAAGCCTTGGCAAGCTCTGTCTTGCCTACGCCCGTGGGGCCCAGGAACAGGAAGGAGCCAATGGGACGGTTGGGGTCCTGAATACCGGCACGGCTGCGCTGGATGGCTTCGGTAACGGAGCGGACAGCCTCATCCTGGCCGACCACACGCTTGTGGAGGATCGACTCCAGATTCAGCAGCTTCTCCCGCTCCCCCTGAACCAGGCGGCTGACGGGAATGCCGGTCCACCGCTCCACGATCTTAGCGATTTCCTCGTCGGTGACCTTGTCCCGAAGAAGAGCACCGTCAGAACCCTTTTGAATGCGGCGCTCCTGCTCCTCCAGCTCTTTCTGAGCCTGAGGCAGCTTGCCGTATTTCAGCTCGGCAGCCTTGCCCAGGTCATAGCTTTGCTCGGCAGCCTCGATTTGCCTGTTCAGCTCCTCGATTTGCTCCCGGAGCTGCTGGGTTTTCCCAATGGCGTTCTTCTCGTTGTCCCACTGGGCCTTCTTGGTCTTGAAGTCGTCCTGGGCTTCCGCCAGCTCCTTCTGGATCTGAGCCAGACGGCTCTTGCTGAGCTCGTCTTCCTCCTTCTTCAGGGACTCTTCCTCAATTTGCAGCTGAATGATCTTCCGGTTGATGGTGTCCAGCTCTGTGGGCATGGAGTCCATCTCGGTCCGCAGCTGGGCGCAGGCCTCATCGATCAGGTCGATGGCCTTGTCCGGCAGAAACCGGTCGGTGATATACCGGTGGGACAGGGTGGCGGCGGCAATGATGGCGGGATCCGTGATCTTCACGCCGTGGAAGACCTCATACCGTTCCTTCAGGCCACGGAGAATAGCGATGGTGTCCTCCACAGTAGGCTCGTTGACCATGACCGGCTGGAACCGGCGCTCCAGGGCCGGGTCCTTCTCAATGTATTGGCGATATTCGTCCAAAGTGGTTGCGCCGATGCAGTGCAATTCACCACGGGCCAGCATGGGCTTTAAGAGGTTGCCGGCATCCATGCTGCCCTCGGTCTTACCGGCACCCACAATGGTGTGCAATTCATCAATGAACAGCAGGATCTGGCCTTCGGACTTTTTCACTTCGTTCAGAACGGCTTTCAACCGCTCCTCGAATTCGCCGCGGTATTTGGCACCGGCTACCAGAGCGCCCATATCCAGAGAGAAGATGCTCTTGTCCTGCAGGGACTTGGGCACTTCCTTCTTGACGATCCGCTGGGCCAGGCCCTCTACAATGGCGGTCTTGCCGACGCCGGGCTCGCCAATGAGGACAGGGTTGTTTTTTGTCTTCCGGGACAGGATCCGGACCACATTCCGGATCTCCTCATCACGGCCGATCACCGGGTCCATCTTCTGCTCCCGGGCCTTCTTTACCAGGTCTGTGCCATATTTCTCCAGGGCATCATAGGTGCCCTCGGGGCTGTCGGTGGTGACTCGCTGGTTGCCCCGGACGGCCTGGAGGGCCTGGAGCACCGCTTCCTTGGTGATGCGGTAGTCAGAGAAGAGCCGGGCAACGCCGCCTTGAGCATTTTCCAGCAGCCCTAAGAGCAGGTGTTCTACGGACACATATTCATCCTTCATGGTTTTTGCCTGATTCTCGGCCGCGTTCAGGGCGGAAACCAGGCTGGAGTCGGCGTTGATCCGGTCGAAGTCTACGCTGCCGCTGATACTGGGGAGCTTCTGCAGCTCCGCCTCGGCGGCGGCTTGAAGGCTTTCCACGGTTACGTCCATTTTTTTCAAAAGTTGAGGCACCAGCCCGCTCTCCTGCTGCAGGAGAGCCACCAGCAGGTGGATCTGCTCCAGCTGGGGGTTGTGGTTCTGAGTCATCAGCTGCTGAGCGGACTGGATAGCCTCTTTGGATTTAGTGGTATAGATATCGAAATTCATAGCCATCCTTCTTTCTGAAAGGTTAGCACTCTTAGCTTGCGAGTGCTAATTTATTTTTGCCTATACTATACCCCCATTTTGAAAAAAGTCAAGGCCGGATCGGGAAAATCACAGATTGTTTACAATTAAGCAGGCTGCACAAATGGAGACGTGTGTTAACAAACTGCTTAATATATATTTAACAAAAAAGTGCTTGCAATTTCGGGGCAATGGAGATATAATAAAGCCATCCGAACGATATCTCTACTTTTTCATTTTCTTACCTCTCTTTTCTCTGGAAACACCCGCCGTGGTCTGGTCAACCGCGGCGGGTGTTTTCGCTTGCCGGATGCGAAAACATCGAAAAAGGGGGAGAAGAAAAGAAAAATGGAAAAATATGAAAAAACCTCTTGACAAATTCTTTACGCGGTGGTAATATAAGCAAGCTTTCCCGAGTGAAAGCGGTCTGTACCTTGTAAATTGAATAACGTTAAGACGAACTATTTAACACCTTGGACA
>OIZT01000502.1_pt1 | contig 23879 bp, 20 predicted proteins | sample 1588611 | NCBI WGS metagenome assembly OIZT01 (sample SAMN03283278) | human gut metagenome | biome: human-associated habitat; material: feces | host: Homo sapiens | place: Peru | collected 2012
ATGAAGCCTGCTTCGTTGGGCAACGAAGCCTGTTGCGTTTTTGGGACAAATTCTGTGTGAACACGGATATACTGTGAGAACACGAAGGGGAGCCTAACTCGGCTCGGTTGGTTGAGGGTAAACGAACACTAATCGTGCGAATGACACGAATATGATTCTTGGCTTTACTGCTTGAGGTTAAACGAACACTAATATCTCGAATAGCACGAATAGCCTTTGGGCTTGGCTGCTGGAGAGTTAAACGAACACGAGATTTGTCGTAGACCCACTGACCAACGGGAAGTAATCGGGCGAATGACACGAATATTATCCTTGGGGACTCTGCAACTTGAGGGTTAAACGAACACTAATATCTCGAATCTACACGAAGATTTAGAAAAGTGAAGGGTAAAGGTGTAGGGGTGAAGAATTACACCTTATTATATTATATATACTCTTGACCTTGTATCTTGGGGTGATCATAATGCTCGCCTACTACATCGCTGGGAGCCTAAGGCTCGGCGATATAGCAGGGGGCATTAAGGAATTTGATCGCTGGGCTAACCACTAACGAGCAGCAGGAGCAATGAGCTGCATGACCTTCTCGCGGATATCACTTGGGGGATACTGACCGAGTTGGCTGCGCACGGAATGATCCTTGCTGTTTTCGAGGGCTACAGACAGAGTGGTAGCATTTTTCTCTGTAAACACGTTCTCATTACACATTATATATAATATATTGGCAATGAGGTTGCGATTGAAGGTTGTACCCTTCTGTCTGCCCGGATTGAAGACTTCGGCTTCGACCTCTGGAATTGCAAGAATGTTCTTCCAGAGTGTGACGTAGCGATTCTTCCACTCATTAGAAACGTACTGAGTTAACTTGGCTACGTATTGCAGGATGGCGACTTTTAGTAGCTCGCGCTCTGCATGGGGTAGCTCAGAGATAACTTTTGTAGGTTTCTGACTTGCACCGTTATAGTTGTAATTAACGGTGGTTAAGTTCGGATTGAAGTTGTGTACCGAACCAATGTGGATCTCCATGTAGGTATTACCTGTACCTGGATCTCCTGTAATGTCAATTTTCATTGATGGTTTAGTAGATTGATTAAATATTATTTTTATAAAATAAGTAGCTTGTTATCAGGGAGAAAGAAAGAAGAAACTTGGGGAGAGGTTTCTTGCTTGGTTTCTTATATATATAGGTGTAACTTTGCTGCTGGAGATTAAAACGAACACGAATCGGGCGAATAGCACGAATGAGTCCATGGGACTCTGCAGCTTGAGAGTGTCACACACGGATAAGCGGATGGAGCCTAACTCGGCTCTGCTGCTTGAGGGTTAAACGAACACAAATATCTCGAATAGCACGAATAGCCCTGTGGGCTTGGTAGCTGGAGGATTAAAACGAACACGAATAGGGCAAATGACACGAATATGATTCTGGGCTTTACTGCTGGAGGTTTAATGATAAAACGAATTTTATAAAATATTGAGATTATGATTAATGATCATTTTCCTATGGAGGTTGGTGAGGAGAAGGTGCGATCGGAACGCATGCTGCTCACCAAGGTGGAGGACGGCAAATATATGATGTCTGCCGACTCAGTGAAATTTCTTGTGCTGCATTGCTCGGCTACACGATGTAATCAGGACTATAGTGTTGAAGATCTGCGTCGCGACCATAAGGCACGGGGTTTTCGTGACATCGGGTACCATTTTTATGTTCGTAGGGATGGTAGCATGACGAAACACCGCAGGTTGCTGGAGGTTGGGGCTCATGCGAGACCGTATAACAGGTGCTCTATCGGGGTATGCTATGAGGGTGGACTGGATGAGAATGGTAAGCCGTGCAACACGATGACGAAGGAACAGTCGAACAGGCTCGCGGATTTGTTCAGGAACCTGAGGATTACATTCCCGAAGGCGAAGATCGTGGGGCATCGTGATCTGCCGGGGACGACACCGAAAGAGTGCCCTTGTCTGGATACTGCCGAATGGGCTAAAGCGAGGCTGCTGGATTGGTAGAACACGAATATCAAATCGAATGAGACTGAGGTCTCTGCAGCTTGAGGGTTGAACGAACACGAATTTTTCGAATGACACGAATCTGCCCTGTGGGCTTGGCTGCTTGAGAATTAAACGAACACTAATAGGTCGAATGACACGAATAGCCCTGTGGGCTTGGTTGCTGGAGGGTTTTATAACAACAAATACAACAGGGACAGCCAATACAACCGTTGGGACAGTTAAAACGAACACGAATATTTCGAATGACACGAATATTAACTATGGGCTTGGCTGCTTGAGGTATTTAAAACAACAAATACAACAGGTACAACGGATACAACAGTTGGGCTAAACTTGCTTGATGTTAAACGAACACGAGATTTGTCGTAGACCCACTGACCAACGGAAAGTAATATTTCGAATAACACGAATCTGCCCTGTGGGCTTTGCTGCTTGAGGAGGTTAACATAAACCATAGTTAAGTGAAGAGTGAAGAATTGAAAATCAGCGGCCGAAGGGAAAGCCAACAGAAGAGTGAAGAATCAGGCTTCGCTTTGCTAGAGTGGATTAACATAAACCGCTTATATTGGTTTACGTTGTACTTAAATCCTTCACTCTTCCCATTCCATTGGCGCGAGCGTTCGGTTATATTCCGTGCGACTAGCCTCCGCATTACAACCTCCGTTACATCAGTTTAAAGTCCGTAGGATAATATTAATCCAACCAAGGTTTATTTGTTGATTTTTCTTTCGAGCAGAAGAGCCGAGGCTCATAATTCGTGATATTCGGATTATTAGTGTTCGTTTAATCTCAAGCAGCAGAGCCGAGTTAGGCTCACATCCGTGTTCTCAGTGATATCTGTGTGCGACATTATCAATCAGCGGTTATGGTTTCAAAGAATAGTGCGAATCTGCTTGAGGAAGGATGGGAACTTGAAGTAGATCCAGGAATCTTGGGCTTGGAGTTCTGTCATGCCTTTGTGCAGATGGCTGAGGAGTGTGGGGGTGCTGCTCGGGGTGTGAGGCTTACCATGGGTGGGGTTGTGGGGCTTAGGAATCTTCTCTACTATTCGGTTGAACAACTCGGTGAGGATGGTGTCGGGGTCGAAGGTGTCGGACACCTTATTATATAGTTCGTCTTCGGCATAGTGGGAAGAGAAAGCCAAGGAGGTGGAGAGAAGGCGGAATACTGCGTAGGCTATTTCATCCTTTTCTATATGCGTCTCGATGGTTTCTTTCATCTCTGCCAAAGCGGTGGATATCGCTGCGATGTTGGGTTGGTCGTCTGTCTTAGCGAAGGCTTGTTCGAGGGTGGTGTCGGGGGTGATGACGTATGGTTGGTCTACAACTGGCACTCTATGGAGCAGGACATAGCGCTGAAGGAGTTTGCGCCAAACAAGGAGGCGCGCGCCTTGCCACACTTCTACGGCTGCAGCGGTGAGGGGTGTGAAGAGTGAGGAATGAAGGGTGAAGTATTCGTTTGCTCTTCTTCCGAGCTCTTCGGTATCGGCGGTGTAAGGGATGTCGGTATCTATGGAGAATCCACCGATGTCGCTGACTTGCTCGAAGGTATACTGACTTTGGGTTAGCAGATGCAACAGACGGTGGTATTTCTTTGCTTCGAGGTCGGCAAGGAACTTGTTTCTGTCGACTTTGTTTTGAGAAGCGTAATAGTCGTAGAAGCCTCCCCATGAGCAGATGACTTTCACCATGCCTTGTTTTGTCTTCAGGAGTGCGAAGTGGGCATAGTACTCATAATCTTCATCGAAGACTGGGGCGTATTTGTCGGCTTCGTATTCCTTGTCGCGGAAGAATTCACGGAGGTTGCAACGGAGGATAAACTCGGTGATGCCATTATGCCGGAATATGGTGTAGCTCTGGTCGTCGGGAATGGTTGCTCCTGGGGTTGGGGTGAGGAACGGACGGAGTACGGCATCGGGAATCAGCTCTTGGAGTCCTTGTTCGAGGGTGGACTTATCGCTATGGAAGAATTTGGCAAGGATGCGGAAATTGGATTGCATCGACTCATCGATATTGTCGAGGACTGCTTGCTGGTGTGCAGTATTGCGGTCGGCGGTTTTCTTGCAGTAGGCTATATCGGAAGAATGACGGGAGCGAGAGATTGTGAGCTTCTTCTGATAGTCGGTGAAGAGCTTGCGCAGGGTTTGGCAGGCATTCTTTTCTGGTTCTTTTGCCTGAAGATAGCCTATCATCTGGTCGACGGCTCGCCATGCTTCAACGGCATCGGATGGTGCCTCTCGTTCTATCTGCATATCGAACTGACGGATGTTGGAGATGCTGAGGCAGCTGTTGTTGCCGAAACGAACAAGGAGATGGCGATCTTTCTTGCCTTTGTATTTTATTTGCTTTACTACGCCTACCCAACCTGCCATGGGTCCGCTGAGGATGCGGATGGTATCATTCACCTTGACAAGGTCGCTGTATCGTTTGTCGACAATGCTTAAGCCTTCGATGCCTTCTGCCATGGTATCGTTGAAATAGATGAAGCGTTCCATATCTTCATCAGGGATACGGGCGTTGCACACGATATCTTTTATATTAGACGACTTGCTATTGGAACAAAGGATATGGGCTTTGGCAAAGAAGGTGCGCTCTACCCTCTCGGTGCTTCCTGGCTCGTAGTAGACTCCCTTGTACATGAAGTAGCCGTGCTGGGAGAGGATGCGCAAGAGGCGTTTCTCGCTTACTACGCGGATGAAGAAGATTCCTTGTAGGATTGGGGTGAAACGGCTTTTCTCTTCCCCACCCTCGGTCTTGTAGACGCGGCGTCCTATGGGGAAGTATATATCGGTGATTGTCTCCGGGAATTGCTCACGCAGCAAATCCATTGATTGCTGCTCGGAGAAAACGTCTGTCTTGATTGGGAACCACATGGGAGTGAAGAGCCGAGGCTCAAAATTCGTGATATTCGGAAGATTTGTGTTCGTTTAAAACACGAAGTAAGGGTATGGTGTGGAACATATTTCGGCTTCCCCAGAGAAGGTGAGGCTTCCCGAGTTATGATGGTCGTGATATGTATCACAGCATTGAAAAACCAATAGACTAACTTCCACTAATCTTCAATACTATTATGTCTTTCAGCATGTTGCATACATGATGCAAGTAGGCCCGAGTTTAGCAAATAGTTCATTAACATTCTGCTTATATGAAAGCCATATTTAGTTCGTGTTATCTGCAAAATCTTCTGAGTCTCTACGTAAGAGATGCAGAATAATTTGTAACCTATTGATTATCGGAATTCTAGATAAACCCTATCAATTTTATTACACAATAAATAGATAAAATTGTTAGATAAGACGAATTTATTTAACTCACATAATTCGTTTGTTAACAATATTTTTTGTATTTTTGCAGCAATATTCTGCATCTCTTACGTAGAGATATAGAAAAACGGTTCAATATGGTTCATTCCTTTTTTTCCATATTTTATTCGCTTTTAGTGGGGAAAAACACTATCTATAAAATAATCCACTATGTTTGTAGGATGAACCTACAAATATTCTGTGGTATCAGTGAGATCAGTGTGGGACATTAATGCAAGGATTTTGGCATTGGCATCGTCGACTTCGGAGCTTTGGATGGAGCGGAGGTAGATTTGGGTGGTGGTGACGGAATGGTGGCCGAGGGCTTCGCTGATAACGGAGATAGAGATGTTGTTGTCTCGTGCTGCCGTTGCCCAGGAATGGCGGGCGACATAGAGGGTGAGGTTGCCTTTGATGCCGAGTTTTGCACCTAACTTCTTGAGGTGGTAGGCGATGCGGACTTCGGCATTGTGGTATAGGCGTTGCTCTTCTTGTTTGGTGTCATTGGTTTTGGACGGTTTGCTGTTCGCTGTGCCAACAAGGAAGGGAAAGAGGTAAGGGGAAGTGGCGGTTTGGGCTTGGTATTTCTCTAATAGTTCTTGCATCTCTTTCTCCCAACGGATGGTGAGTCGTTGACCGGTCTTGCTTCGGGTATAGTGGAGGTAGCCATCCTTAAGGTCGGACTTGCGGAGGTGGGCAAGGTCGATGAAGGAGATGCCACGGAGGTAGAAACTCATGAGGAAGGCGTCGCGTGCGAGGGCTTCTTTGGGTGTGAGGTGGTTGGCGGAACCTAAATGTTTGATTTGGCTGACTGACTTTGTTGGTATTGCTCGCTTATAGGTTTTGGCAATGCCGGTATAGACGGTCTTGAAGGGATGATGCTGTGGGGTGAGACCTTTTGCTACAGCTTTGTTGTAGGTGGCACGGAGTATGCGAAGATAGAAGGAGCTGGTGTTGCTGCAGACTTTAGCCATGTTTTTGAGGTATGCCTCGTAGGAACGCATTTCGTCGACATCGATGTCTTTGAGTAGGATGTCGTGGTTGGCTCGGTAACGCTTGAAGCTATTGAGTGAAGCTATGTAGTGTTGCATGGTACGGTATTGTCCGTTTTTTGTCAACTGAGAGATGAGGGTGTTCATGAACAGGAATAGCGATTCTGTTGTTTTCTTGTTTCTTGCCATAATGCTCGTATAATTTTGTGGGTTATAATAGATATTTTTAGTTTATCTTCTTAATATAACCTACAAAATAAACACAGATTATGTGGATTGGGAAATTACGAATTATGTATTAATAAATGACTCAAGTTTCGCATGTAAGCTCCACACGCCCTGAAAGGGCAGAAGCCCCTAGCCCAGGGCATCGCCCTGGGTAATTACGGACGCAAACCTGTCGCCCTGTAAGGGCAAAAGCTTTAAAAACTCCAGGCAAAACATAAGGCTTTTGCCCTTAGAGGGCGTCTTGCTGATTGCCATCATACCCAGGGCGCTGCCCTGGGCTAGGAGCTTTTGGGCCTTCAGCCCGTACTTGAACCACATGCCTTCAGCCCGTTCTTGAACAACCTGTCTTCAGCCCGTACTTGAACCACCTGCGAAAGTTCAGTTATCTAAGTCTATAGCAAGAAGTGGTGACAAATTGTCAGTACTACACGCTTTGGCACGCTTTTGGCTCATAGTAGGGCAGAAAGTTAAATTTTAAAACATAAAAAGACTATGAACATTAAACCATTAGCAGACAGAGTACTGGTTAAGCCAGCACAGGCTGAAGAAAAAGTAGGTGGAATTATCATTCCTGATACAGCAAAAGAGAAACCACAGCGTGGAAGTATAGTTGCAACAGGCAATGGTACCAAGGATGAGGAGATGATTCTCAAAGTTGGTGACGTAGTTCTGTATGGCAAATATTCTGGAACTGAAATAGAACTCGATGGCGAGAAATATCTTATGATGCGTCAGAGCGACGTTCTCGCTGTTGTAGAAGAATAAATGATAATGTTTAGTGTTTAATGTGTAGTGCTTATTTTGAGACATTATGCATAAACAACTAAGTAAACAATAAACATTAATAATTAAACATTAAAAAGAAAATGGCTAAAGATATTAAATTTGATGTAGACGCTCGCGAATTGCTTAAGAAGGGCGTAGATCAGTTGGCTAACGCAGTAAAGGTGACACTTGGTCCTAAAGGTCGCAATGTTGTTATCGAAAAGAAGTTTGGTGCTCCTCAGATTACCAAGGATGGTGTAACCGTAGCTAAGGAAGTGGAGCTCGAAGATAAATTTGAGAATACTGGTGCACAGCTCGTAAAGAGTGTAGCAAGCAAGACTGGCGATGATGCTGGTGATGGTACAACTACTGCAACCATTCTTACACAGGCTATCGTAAACGAAGGCTTGAAGAATGTTACTGCAGGTGCTAATCCTATGGATTTGAAGCGCGGTATTGATAAGGCTGTAGCTAAGGTTGTAGACTTCATCAAGGAGAATGCTGAGGTTGTAGGCGACAACTATGATAAGATTGAGCAGGTTGCAACAGTTTCAGCTAACAACGATCCAGAAATCGGTAAGCTTCTTGCTGACGCTATGCGTAAGGTTTCTAAGGATGGTGTTATCACTATCGAGGAGAGCAAGACCCGCGATACCAACATTGGTGTTGTTGAGGGTATGCAGTTTGATCGTGGTTACCTCTCTGGCTATTTCGTAACAGATGCAGAGAAGATGGAGTGTGTAATGGAGAATCCATACATCCTCATCTATGATAAGAAGATTAGCAACCTTAAAGATTTCTTGCCTATCCTTCAGCCAGCAGCAGAGAGCGGACGTCCATTGCTCGTTATTGCTGAGGATGTAGACTCAGAGGCTCTTACCACATTGGTTGTAAACCGTTTGCGTGGTGGTTTGAAGATTTGTGCTGTTAAGGCTCCTGGTTTCGGCGATCGTCGTAAGGCTATGCTCGAAGATATCGCAGTTCTTACTGGTGGTGTAGTTATCAGTGAGGATAAGGGCTTGAAGCTTGAGCAGGCAACTCTCGATATGTGTGGTTCGGCTAAGAAGGTAACAGTTTCTAAGGACAATACCACTATCGTTGATGGTGCTGGTCAGAAGGAACTCATCGCAGACCGCGTTGCTCAGATCAAGAACGAGATTGCAAACACAAAGAGCTCTTACGATAAGGAGAAACTCCAGGAGCGTTTGGCTAAGCTCGCAGGTGGTGTAGCAGTTCTCTACGTAGGTGCTAACAGCGAGGTAGAGATGAAGGAGAAGAAGGATCGTGTTGACGATGCTCTTTGCGCTACTCGTGCTGCTATGGAGGAAGGTGTTGTTGCCGGTGGTGGTACAACATATATCCGTGCCTTGAATGTTTTGAAAGAGTTGAAGGGCGAGAATGCTGACGAGCAGACTGGTATCAACATCGTTGAGCGTGCTATCGAGGCTCCTCTTCGTCAGATTGTAGCCAACGCAGGTGGCGAAGGTTCTGTAGTAGTAAACAAGGTTCGTGAGGGCGAAGGTGACTTCGGTTACAATGCTCGCAAGGATGTTTACGAAGATTTGCGCAAGGCAGGTATCATCGACCCTGCAAAGGTTGCTCGTGTAGCTCTTGAGAATGCTGCTTCTATCGCAGGTTTGTTCCTCACTACAGAGTGCCTTATCTGTGACAAGCCAGAGGATAAGCCTGTAGCTCCAATGGGTCAGCCAGGTATGGGTGGCATGATGTAATGGTACACTATTGTAAACTTCAGATAACAAAAGGAGATAGTCTCGCAAGAGATTATCTCCTTTTTAAATAATTTTAATCGTAAGACATATAAATTAATATGTAATTATTTGGTAGTTAAGAATAAAGGTGCTACCTTTGCAGCAAGAAAAGGATAATATCGCTTCTCTAAAAAGAGATTAGATAACGAAATTTGATTTGTTTTAGTAGATTAGTTTTTAAGTAGTTTGTTTTTTGAAAATCGGTTGTCGTGAGACATCCGATTTTTTTTGTATCAAAATAAATGCTTTTATTTTGTATTGTCTTCAAGTTATATTACCTTTGCATAGCAGTATATTTGTACTATCGCAAAATAATTTAAAGCATCATGCAAAAACTTATACAATTATATAAGGAATGGAAAGGCGCAGAGCCTACTAGTATAGAGAAGCTTCCGATGGCAGGAAGCAACAGACAGTATTATCGCTTGTTTGACGAAAATGGAGAGAGCATAGTGGGTGTCGTTGGTACAAGTCGCGACGAAAATCATGCTTTCATCTACATGTGTCGTCATTTCACAGAATGCAAATTGCCTGTGCCAACATTGCTAAAAGTTAGCGATGATGAACTTTGCTATTTGCAAACCGACCTTGGACATACATCGCTCTTTGATGCTATAAGTGGTGGACGTGAGGCTGGCGGACGATATAACAAACTCGAAAAACAGCTATTGATAAATACTATCCGTGAGTTGCCTCGCATACAAATAGAAGGTGCACGCGGCATGGACTGGAGCAATTGCTATCCACAGCCTGAGTTCGACCAAGATAGTGTGCTCTTCGACCTTAACTATTTCAAGTATTGCTTCTTGAAAGCTACGGGTCTTGACTTCCATGAACTAAAGCTTGAAGCCAACTTCCGACTTTTTGCTAAAGACCTTACATCAGAGAATGATGATTGCTTCCTATACCGCGACTTCCAAGCTCGCAACGTGATGCTTGATGCTAATGGAAAACCATATTTTATTGATTTTCAGGGCGGTCGCAAAGGTCCTTATTATTACGACCTTGCTTCGTTCCTATGGCAGGCATCGGCAAAATATCCTTATAAGCTTCGTCGCGAACTCGTTTGGGAATATTATAACTCGCTGAAGAATTATATCGAGGTACCTTCGGTACGACATTTCGTAGAACGATTGTCATTATTTGTATTGTTCCGCACCTTGCAGGTGCTTGGTGCTTACGGATTCCGTGGATATTTTGAGCGTAAGAAGCATTTCTTAGATAGCATTCCGCCTGCTATGGACAACCTTCGCGACTTGATAGCAATGGGCGAGTCGGTATTCCCTTATCCATATATGATGGATATGCTCAAGCGACTTACCGAACTGCCACAGTTTGCTCATATCCAGCAGACGGCAGCAAGTAGAGCCGACGGATATAAGACAACAGATAGTAATATATATAAGGCAAACCCTTTGGATGGTCCTGCTACATTTTCTAAATATGATGGTAAAGGTCCGTTGGTGGTGAGAGTGTTTAGCTTCTCATTTAGAAAAGGTATTCCAGAGGATGAGAGTGGCAATGGAGGAGGATATGTTTTCGACTGCCGTAGCACTCACAACCCTGGACGCTATGAACCATATAAGAAGTTGACTGGCTTGGATGAACCTGTTATCCGCTTCCTCGAAGATGATGGCGAGATATTGACTTTCCTTGATAGTGTATATAAACTCGCAGATGCCCACGTAAGGAGATATATCCAACGTGGTTTCACTTCGCTGATGTTCTCGTTCGGATGTACTGGTGGTCAGCATCGTAGTGTGTATTCTGCTCAACATCTTGCAGAGCATCTTCATGAAAAGTTTGGTATAGAAGTAAGAATATGCCATCGTGAACAGAATATCCAGCAAGTGCTGGAAGCTGAGTAATATGTGGAATGGAATAACAAAACTTCGTATTTGTTTTGTTATTCCATTCTTTTGCACTAACTTTGCAGCATGATGCAAGCAATGATTTTTGCCGCAGGGCTCGGTACACGTCTTAAACCTCTTACAGATACTATGCCAAAGGCTTTGGTAAGGGTAGGGGGAGAGCCGCTTTTGAAACATGTAATACTTAATTTGAAATCGGCAGGATTTACCAATATTGTGGTAAATGTACATCATTTTGCCTCGCAGATTGTGGATTATCTTAAAGCTAACGACAACTTTGGTTTGGATATTCATATCAGCGACGAAACAGCTATGCTACTTGATACTGGTGGTGGCATACGCAAAGCTTCACATTTCTTTTCTCCCGAAACTCCTATTCTTATTCACAACGTTGACATATTGAGCAACGTAGACCTCCGTGATTTCTATCTTTCTAATGCTGATAACGATGCAACATTGCTCGTTAGCGAAAGAAAGACAAAACGATATCTGCTCTTTGATGAAGATATGCGTATGAATGGTTGGACGAATATCGAAACCAAGGAGGTGAAGGGCGAAAAGGCAATAGCGAATGGTGCTGATGCTTATAGCAAACTTGCATTTGCTGGTATACATATTATTTCCCCACGCCTATTCCCGATGATGGCATCATATCCCGAGAAATTCGGTATCATGGACTTCTATATTCGTGAATGTGGCAAAGCAAATATCATTGGGCATAAAGCCGAAGACCTAAGACTTATGGATGTTGGCAAGGCAGAAACTATTTGCGAAGCCGAAGATTTCTTGAAGGAGTTATATAAATAAGATGTAAGGCTACGACGACAAAGCAAATTAGAATTAATAGACAATCAATATATAATAATAGAACATGCAACAGAAAATTATCATTCTCGATTTCGGTTCACAGACCACACAGCTCATCGGACGCCGTGTGCGTGAGCTCGATACCTTCTGCGAGATACTTCCTTACAACAAGTATCCCGAAGATGACAGCGACGTGATAGGTGTTATTCTTAGCGGTTCGCCATATTCAGTTCACGACCCTGAGGCTTTCAAGGTAGACCTCTCTCGTTTTATGGGTCGTTTGCCTGTTCTTGGCATCTGCTATGGTGCACAGTTTATCTCTCATTCCCTTGGTGGAAAGGTTGAGAAGGCAGACTCTCGCGAGTATGGTCGTGCTCATCTTCAAACTGTAGACAAGACAAATCCTCTCTTCCTTGGTTTTGATGACAATTCGCAGGTTTGGATGAGTCATGGTGATACCATCACCGCAATCCCTGAGGGATTCAAGTGTATTGCTTCTACTGCCGATGTAAAATATGCCAGCTATACTAATGGCAAGGATGTATGGGCAGTACAGTTCCATCCAGAGGTGTTCCATACAGTACAGGGCACACAGTTGTTGAAGAACTTCGTTGTAGGCATCTGTGGTTCTGAGCAGAGCTGGAGCGCAGACTCTTTCGTTGACACAACAGTAGCAGAACTTAAGGCTCAGCTTGGCGACGATAAGGTTATTCTCGGTCTTTCTGGTGGCGTAGACTCATCTGTAGCAGCAGTATTGCTTCATCGTGCAATTGGCAAGAACCTTACCTGTATCTTTGTTGACCATGGCATGTTGCGCAAGAACGAGTTCCGTGATGTTATGCACGACTATGAGTGCTTGGGCTTGAATGTTATTGGCGTAGATGCAAGCGAGAAGTTCTTTGCTGACCTTGCAGGCGTTACAGATCCTGAGCAGAAGCGTAAGATTATCGGTCGCGACTTCGTAGAGGTCTTCAATGCTGAGGCTAAGAAGATTGAAGGTGCCAAGTGGCTTGCACAGGGCACTATCTATCCAGACCGTATCGAAAGCTTGAATATCACAGGAAAAGTTATCAAGAGCCATCATAATGTGGGTGGTCTTCCTAAGGAGATGCACCTTCAGCTTTGTGAGCCATTGAAATGGTTGTTCAAGGATGAGGTTCGTCGCGTAGGTCGCTCTTTGGGTATGCCTGAGCATCTTATCACACGTCATCCTTTCCCTGGTCCAGGTCTTGCAGTTCGTATTCTTGGCGATATCACTCCTGATAAGGTTCGCATTCTTCAGGATGCTGATGATATCTATATCCGCGGATTGCGCAACTATAAGGTTAAGCTTTCTGGCGAAGAAGCTCGTTTGGTTCTTGCAGCTGGCGTTCCTGCCAACATGCAGAATGGCGAGATAGAGGTTTCGCTCTACGATCAGATTTGGCAGGCTGGTACAGTATTGCTCTCTACAGTTCGTAGCGTAGGTGTTATGGGCGATGAGCGTACATACGAACATCCAGTTGCTTTGCGTGCTGTTACATCTACCGATGCAATGACAGCTGACTGGGCACATCTTCCATACGATTTTATGGCTAAGGTTAGCAACGAGATTATCAACAAGGTGCGTGGCGTAAACCGCGTATGCTATGATATCTCTTCAAAGCCACCTTCAACAATAGAGTGGGAGTAGGAAAGTGAAGAGTGAAGAACGAAGAGTGAAGAATGAAGAATTCTATACTCTTTCACTCTTCCTATATAATATAAATAAGGCAGATAATCCATGCGGGTTATCTGCCTTGTTGTTTTAATAGTTATAATGCCATCTTCTTTACCTTTCGCCAATGAACGGCATAGAGGATGAGCATCAATGTGCCTGTAATAGCCCATGATATAGGGTAAATCATCATAAGGTGGAAGAAGTCGTTGTATTGAGGTAGTATCATGAATACCCATACCATACGAAGCAGACATGTGCCGATGATGGTGATGATAGTTGGTTCAACAGACTTGCCCATACCTCGCATTGCAGAGCCCGAAATCTCGTAGGTGGCAGCAATAAACTGGAAGGCAAGAGCCGTGTGCATTCTTATGTTGCCATAGTCGATAACCGTAGGGTCGGTAGAGAATAGACTCAGCACATAGTGATACTGCCATGTGAACGACCAGTTTGCCAAAGCGCAAGTCAACGCTGCTAATCCTAAGCAAATCCAGAATACACGGTTTACACGGTCTAACTTTCCGGCACCATAGTTCTGACCTATAAACGAGATAGCTGCACCATTGAATGCTGCAATAAGGAAATAGCAATAGTATTCGAAGTTGACTGCTGCAGCCGAACCTGCTATTGCTCCATAGCCATAGCCGTTGATGGCTGTCTGTACAACAACATTAGACAACGAGAATACCATACCCTGAACTCCTGCCGGTATGCCAATCTGCAACATGCGCTTCAACTCTCGCCATTCTATATGTAGGCGCTTTAGTTGATAAGGCTCTTTTTCGTGCAACAACATGTATACTATTAAGCCTGCACTCACCGCATTAGCTATCGAAGTAGCTATAGCCACACCTGCCACACTCATGTGGAAAACGATGACGAGGACAAGATTGAGGATGGTATTTACGATTCCTGCCACCACCAATATATATAATGGTCGGCGTGTGTCGCCCATACTTCTGAATATGGCAGAGCCGAAATTGAATATCATGAAGAATGGAATGCCCAAGAAATATATGCGCAGATATGTGACTGCCATATCAAGAACGTCGGGTGGGGTATCCATCAATTCCAAGATAGGACGAGCCACACATATTCCTAATACCATAAGAAACAGTCCACTCGCCACAGCCACCATGCCTACGGTGCTAACAGCATCTTGAATGCTCTTCTTGTCATTTTGTCCTATATGGTTGGATATTATCACGTTGGCACCCATCGATATGCCCACAAAGAGGTTGATGAGAAGATTTATCACAGGAGTGTTACTGCCCACAGCAGCCAAAGCCTGGCTACTTGCAAATCTTCCCACTACCGCCACATCGATAGAATTGAACAACTGCTGCAACAAGCTGCTTGCTGCCAAAGGTAGCGCAAGCATGATAATCTTCTTGAGCAGCGGCCCATTGAGCATGTCAATTTGGTATCTTGAATTGGTTGCCATATCCGAGAGTGTTATCCTTTTTTATTATTCCTCGCAAATAGCGAAATCTATTTATCTAATGAAGTTGGTCTTTACTGCAGCCTCGTGCTCAGGGAGCTCTACTCCAGCATTTTTACCAGCTTCGATACATTTCAGTAGCCATGCCATGTTGCGACCCAACTGGCGCATAACCTGCATACCCTCAAGGTCTTGCTTCACTTCCTCAGGTTTGTTGCCATGTACCTGATTCCAGTATTTAGACGATACCACAGGCATATTAGAGATAGTGAAATAGCGGTTGATATCCTCGAAAGCTCCCTGTGCACCACCACGACGACAGCTAACAACAACTGCTGCAGGCTTATTGAAGAACAAAGCTTGCTTAGAGCAGAATGCACGATCCATGAATGGCTTGATGAAGCCTGAAGGACCAGCAAAGTGTACAGGTGTGCCAAATACGAAACCATCTACTTCGCCCACCTTATCAAGGAAGGCATTCACGGTATCGTCGTTATACCAGCAACGCTTTGTAGTGCTACATTTGCCGCAACCTATGCATCCCATTATTGCTTTGTTGCCACACCAAAAATCCTCAGTCTCGATGCCGAGGCGTTCTAACTCGCTTGCTACTTCTCTAAGAGCTGTGTGAGTGCAGCCATCCTTGTGCTGACTGCCATTTACCAATAATACTTTCATTGTTTTTATTCTTTTTTAATCCTTTCAATAATGCCGTTATAGCATTTTTATTCTATCTATAGTTTCCTGATATTCTCTCATTATGCGCGACATACAGTCTGCCACACTATCTATCGACGAAATGCTTGATGCAATCTGACCAATCTCTATCTCGCCATTCTCAATATCGCCCTCGAAGATACCACGCTTGGTAGACTTCTCTCCGAGCAATGCTCGCAACTCGTCGGCAGAAGCACCATTAGCTTCAGCTTCGGCAATGCGATTGAATAGTTGATTGCGAAGCAGACGCGAAGGAGCAATCTTTTTCAAGCATAGCATGGTGTCGCCTTCGTTGGCAGATATACAAGCCAATTTGAAAGCTTCCGCAGCGCTACTCTCTTTGGTTAAAGCAAAGGCGGTTCCTATCTGTACTCCCTCTGCGCCAAGCGCCATTGCTGCTACCATAGCCTGGCCTGAAGCAATACCGCCAGCAGCAATAAGGGGTAGGGTAGTGGCTTTGCGAACCTGAGGAATAAGAGTCATCGTAGTAGATTCCTCTCTACCATTATGTCCGCCAGCCTCGAAACCTTCGGCAACGATAGCATCTACGCCAGCTTCTTCGCATTTTTTAGCAAACTTGCTGCTCGACACTACATGTGCAACCAATATGCCATGCTCATGAAACCATTGGGTGTATTTCTTCGGACTACCAGCAGAAGTGAAGACAATCTTCACGCCTTCTTCAACGATGATATCCAATAAGTTTTCCATATCAGGATACATCAACGGTATGTTAACACCCCAAGGCTTAGATGTTGCAGCCTTAGTCTTGCGGATATGTTCGTGCAGAGTGTCGGGATGCATAGAGCCTGCACCCAAGAGTCCTAAGCCTCCAGCATTGCTTACCGCAGCAGCCAGTCGCCAACCGCTACACCAAACCATTCCTCCTGCCACAATCGGAAGTTCTATTCCGAAGAGCTTGCATATCCTGTTGTTGTTCATGATTAATGTGATATGTGATTCAAAGATGTTGCTCATTATTATAATGATGCTTTGCAAAAGTAGACAAAAATGTTGAGCCAAACAAATAATGTCGTTATAATGACAGCTTTTGCTGCTATATACTTGTGGATGTCGATATAAAAAGCTACTTTTGCATTATATAAATGCAACATCACATGATAAATAATGATACTGCCAACTTGCTGCGTGAGTTGGCTGAAAGATACGAAACCTCCGATTTCATAAATGGTGACCCGTCATGGTTTATGCACCAAGTGGAGGGATGCGAAAACCAAGAAGCTACAGCCTTTGTGGCTTCGTGCCTAAGCTACGGTTCGCGCAAACAGTTTCTGCCAAAGATACAGCAGTTGCTCGACTTTGCCAATGGCGATATCTATGAATGGATAAAGTCAGGCGAATATGCCCATGATATTCCGTCCACCAAAGACTGTTTTTATCGCCTTTATGACTATGAGAAGATGAACGCTTTCTTTGGTATACTTCGCCACCTTATTATATTATATGGCTCGTTGGGTGAGTTTGCCCATGCAGCATCATCTAAACAATCGTCGGCAGATACTGACGTGGTGAAGGTGCTTGACGCTTTTGGTCGTTGGTTTGCCGATAGAGGAATGAAAGGCATCGTGCCGTTGCCTAAGTCGTCGTTGTGTAAACGTCCGGTGATGTTTATGCGATGGATGGTTCGTGATGCTTCGCCAGTAGACCTCGGCTTATGGGCTGACTTCATCGACAAACGCAATCTTTATATTCCTATGGATACCCACGTGTTTCAGATGTCTACGCGCTTAGGACTCTTGACGCAGAAGACGGCTACATGGAAATCGGTAGAATTGCTGCGCAAAATAATGCTTGAAGTATTCCCCGATGATCCATCAAAAGGCGACTTTGCACTCTTTGGCTACGATGTAGATAAATAATATCCTTTCATCTATTGTTGAACATCCAACTACAATTAATTATAAAACACGAAAAACAATGGCAAAGACATACACCACCTTCGGTTCCACATCTTCCGACCTTCGTAGAGAAGAGTTGATACGCATGATTACTCACTCGGTAGAAAACCTCAGTTCGGCAGAGCTTGAGGCATTATACTATGACATGCTTACAAAAGACTATATTAGATAGCTTTCTCATAAAAATAATCAAGGCTTTTTATGCGACTATCCTCATAGGCTTATGCGACTATTCGCACAAGCAAATACGACCAGTCGCATAAGCCGATGCGAGTAGTCGCATAATAATATGTAAGTATAGGCATAAAAAAGGTATACACCTTTAATATTAAAAGACGTATACCTCAGTTAGAAATGCGGAAGTTCTTATTATTGCTTATTCTTTAGCAAGTCGCGGATTTCCATCAATAGCTTCTCTTCTGCCGATGGCTCAGGCTTTGGAGCAGGCTTAGCTACCTCTTCTTTCTGCTTGCGTGCCAGCTTATTAATAAACTTAACGAGCATGAAAACGCAGAAAGCTATAATCACGAAGTCGAGCAGAGTCTGAATGAAATTACCATAGTTGATGGTGGCTGCAGTCATAGTTTCAACGCCAGGTATCTCTACCTGAGGCAGAGTGAACTTAAGGTCGGTGAAGTTTACACCACCAATAAGCCAGCCTATAGGAGGCATGATAATGTCGTCAACGATTGAAGACACAATCTTACCAAAAGCGCCACCGATGATAACACCGACAGCCATGTCTACTGCGTTGCCTTTAACGGCAAATGCCTTGAATTCATTTAGAAATTTTCCCATTAGTGTTTGCTTTTATGTTTCTGTTTGTAATATAGAGTTGTCAGTATGACTGTTTAAGCTTATATGAATATCAATATAACCTAAGTCTTAATGATATTTTTATATTATTTAATACATCTTTTGAATGCAAATATAGAAAATAATTTGTAACTTTGCGCTCGTAAATAAGAAAAAATGCTCAAAAGTATTGCTTTTTGAATGTTTCTGTTCGATAGCAATTGCAAAATAGTTAATTTGGGTAAAAATTATTTCAACCATTAATTTAAATATTAAACAAAATGACAAAAGTTGCTATTAACGGCTTCGGCCGTATTGGTCGTCTGGCTTTCCGTCAGATGTTTGAGGCAGAGGGTTATGAGGTAGTTGCAATCAACGACCTTACATCTCCAAAAATGTTGGCTCACCTTCTTAAGTATGATACAGCACAGGGTGGCTTCGCTGGCAAGTACGGTGAGGGCAAGCACACTGTAGAGGCAACAGAAAACTCTATCATCGTTGATGGTAAGGAAATCACTATCTACGCTAAGCCAAACGCAGCTGAGCTTCCTTGGGGTGAGCTTGGTGTTGACGTAGTACTTGAGTGCACAGGTTTCTATACATCTAAGGAGAAGGCTTCTGCACACCTCACAGCAGGTGCTAAGAAGGTAGTTATCTCTGCTCCTGCAGGTAACGATCTCCCAACTATCGTTTACAATACAAACCACAAGACTTTGACTCCAGCAGATAAAGTTATCTCTGCAGCTTCTTGTACAACAAACTGCTTGGCTCCTATGGCTTACGCTTTGAACAAGTATGCACCTATCCAGTCTGGTATCATGTCTACAATCCACGCTTACACAGGCGACCAGATGATTCTTGACGGTCCTCAGCGTAAGGGCGACCTCCGTCGTTCACGTGCAGGTGCTCAGAACATCGTTCCTAACTCAACAGGTGCTGCTAAGGCTATCGGTCTCGTAATTCCTGAGTTGAACGGTAAGTTGATCGGTTCTGCACAGCGCGTTCCAACTCCTACAGGTTCTACAACTATCCTCGTTGCTGTTGTTAAGGGTAAGGACGTAACTGTTGAGGGTATCAACGCTGCAATGAAGGCTGCTTCTAACGAGAGCTTCGGTTACAACGATGAGTTGATCGTTTCTTCTGATATCATCGGTATGCGTTTCGGTTCTCTCTTCGATGCTACTCAGACAATGGTTAGCAAGATCGACGACGACACATATCAGGTACAGGTAGTTTCTTGGTACGACAATGAGAACTCTTATACTTCTCAGATGGTTCGTACTATCAAGTACCTCGCAGAGTTGAAGTAATACCGCTAAAGCGATTACACAACAATAATATAGCCTAGCATTGCAAAATGCTAGGCTTTTTTGCTTAAAAGAGGAGTATGAAGCTTCATTTCGTGGCTTCATACTCCTTTTTTTCTCTTTCTTGGTTATCTATATCGGAAAATTTTGTATCTTTGCCAACATGAAACAAAGGTTGATAACGATATTGGGTCCTACGGCAAGCGGAAAGACTACGCTTGCTGCTCATCTTGCTGCCGTGATGGGTGGCGAGATTATTAGTGCCGACTCTCGTCAGGTGTATCGCAATATGGATATTGGAACAGGTAAAGATCTTGCCGATTATGTTGTTGATGGCAAACAGATACCTTATCATATTATCGATATTGCTGATGCTGGCACCAAATACAACCTATTCCGTTATCAGCAAGATTTCAATGATGCATACGAAGACATCACTAAGCGTGGTGTGCAACCAATATTATGTGGCGGAACAGGCTTGTATATCGAGGCTGTTCTTAAGGGTTATGCTTTGTCGCCTGTGCCACAAAATCCACAACTTAGAGAAAGTCTTGAAGGGAAGTCGCTCGCAGAACTTACAGAAATGCTAAAGTCGCTCAAGCAACAGACTGGTAGCAATATGCACAACCATTCAGATGTAGATACTGCTCAGCGTGCCATAAGAGCAATAGAGATAGAAACTTATAATCTTGAGAATGATCTCGGACAACGCGAAATGCCGTCTGTAGAATCCTTAGTGATAGGAGTTGATATTGACAGAGAGTTGCGACGTCAGAAGATAACAAAACGTCTGCGTCAGCGCCTTGACGAAGGTATGGTCGATGAGATTCGCTCTATTCTTGATAGTGGAGTAGCTCCTGACGACCTTATATACTATGGCTTAGAATATAAATATGTAACAGAATATGTTATAGGTAAACTTACATTCGAAGAGATGTTTTCTAAACTCCAGATAGCTATTCATCAGTTTGCTAAGCGACAGATGACATGGTTTAGAGGTATGGAGCGTCGCGGAACAAAGATTCATTGGATAGACGCAACACTACCTATGGACGAGAAAGTCGACCTAATTTTGAAACTCAATCAACAATACACACAAGTATGATGACAAATCAAGCTAATGGCAAATGGGGTATCGTTTATTGCCCTAAGGTGGGAGTGATGATGCCGTCAGCCAAAAGATGGGCTAAGATAGAACAATGCCTAAAGGAACAGCAAGTGGACTACGACTATGTGCAGAGCGAAAACACGGGTAGCGTAGAAAGATTGGTGAAGATGTATATCAATAATGGTTATAAGACTATAGTCATTATTGGTGGCGACTCTGCCTTAAATGATGCTGTAAACTGCTTGATGCAGACTGAAAAGGAAACTCGCGACAAGATAGCATTAGGCGTTATTCCTAATGGTATGATGAACGACTTTGCACACTTTTGGGAATATAAAGAAGATGATTATGCTAAGATTATCGGATGGATAAAAGAACGCAGAATCAGAAAGATTGACCTTGGGTGTATTCGCTATACTAACAAGCACGATGAGGCTTGTCGTCGCTATTTCCTCAATTGTGTGAATGTTGGTCTTATTGCTGCTATTATGAATCTTAGACGCAAAACTCATCACCTTTTTGGTTCTCGTACGCTGTCTTTTGTGTCTTCATTCCTATTGTTGTTGTTCCAACGTATGGACTACAAAATGTCTATTCGTTTGAATACAGACAAGATAAAACGTAAGGTTATGACCGTGTGCGTAGGCAACTGCCAAGGCTATGGTCAAACTCCTAATGCCGTGCCTTACAATGGGTTACTTGATGTCTCTGTAGTTTATCACCCAGAGATGACTCAGCTGTTTGAAGGTATCTATATGTTCGTTCGTGGTAAATTCCTCAACCATAAGAGTGTGCATCCTTATCGCACACAGGAAATTGTTTTTGAAAACACACAGAACGCAATGGTGGGTATCGATGGCAGACTTATGAATACTCCAAAGGGTATGTTTAGCATATCTGTAGAGCAAGAAGTGCTCAACTTTATCATTCCTGGATGGAAAGGATTCTAAGTGAAGAGTGAAGAATTTAAGTGAAGAGTGAAGAACGAAGAGTGAAGAATCAATTAGTTTATGTTATTTGAGTATAGCTATTTGATTCTTCCCTCTTCACTTCTATTTGATTCTTCACTCTTCGTTCTTCGTTCTTCACTTATTTATCGTTATTTTTACAAATTGTTGGGAAATAGTTTGTATGGTTGAGTTTTTTTGTTTAACTTTGAGCCAAATAAAGCCTATGGCAGATAATCGCAAGATTTAAGCCATGACCTTGAAACGATAAATCAATAATATAATATAACTAACCTTAATAGAACTATGAGTTATCTTAGATTTGAAAAGGCTCTAATGACTAACTTGCAGGACTCGTTACCGAAGGAATTGTTACGTACAAATCGTTCGGGAGCCTATTCTTGTTCTACTATCGTAGATTGCAACACCAGAAAGTATCATGGTTTACTCGTTGTTCCTGTTCCAGAAATTGACGACGATAATCATGTTTTGCTTTCATCTCTTGATGTTACAGTCGTACAGCATGGAGCAGAATTTAATCTTGGCTTGCATAAGTATCAGGGCAACAACTTTAGTCCTATGGGACATAAGTACATTCGTGAGTTCGATTGCGACAAAGTCCCTACAACCATCTATCGTGTTGGTGGTGTGTTGCTTAAGAAAGAGGTGGTCTTCCAGCATTACGAAGATCGTATTCTTATTCGCTACACCCTCGTTGATGCCCATTCGGCAACAACGCTCCGTTTTCGTCCTTTCCTCGCTTTCAGAAGCGTAAGGCAATTTACTCATGAAAATACTGTAGCCTCTCGTGACTTCTATCCTGTAGACAATGGTATTAAAACTTGCATGTACGAGGGTTATCCAGATTTGTATATGCAGTTCAGCAAGAAGAACGAATTCATATTCCATCCAGATTGGTATCGTGGCGTAGAATATCCTAAGGAGCAGGAGCGTGGTTATGCTTCTAATGAGGATCTTTATGTTCCAGGATATTTCGAGATGCCTATCAAGAAGGGTGAGAGTATCGTATTCTCTGCTGCTATTTCTTCCATCAAACCTTCAGCATTAAAAAAACTCTTTGATGAGGAAGTGGCAGAGCGCAGTCCTCGTGACAACTTCTTCCATTGCTTGGTTAATGCAGCACACCAATTCCATATCCGCACGAAGAACGATGATCGTTATCTCCTTGCAGGTTATCCTTGGTTCAAATGTCGTGCACGCGACACATTCATTTCGCTTCCTGGTCTTACACTCTCTATTGAGGAGCAAGATTATTTTGAACTCGTGATGAAGACTGCCGAGCGTGGCATCCGTGAGTTTATGGCTGGTAAGCCTCTCACAGGTTTGATGACAGAAATCGAACAGCCCGATGTATTGCTTTGGGCTATATGGGCTATTCAGCAATATGCCAAGGAGGCTTCGTTAGAGAAATGTAATGAGATGTATGGTAAACTTGTTGCCGACATCGTGAAGTTTATCGAAGCTAATAAGCATAACAATCTCGAACTTAGAGAAAACGGACTCCTATATTCTGAGGGCAAGAAGAAAGCCGTTACTTGGATGAACTCTACTGCTAATGGTCGTCCAGTTGTGCCTCGTACTGGTTATATCGTTGAGTTCAACGCTTTGTGGTATAATGCTTTGTGCTTTGCTGCTTCGTTGGCAGAACTTTCTGGCAACAATGCACAGGTAGACCATCTGAATAAGTTGGCTGAGAAGGTGAAGACTTCTTTCGTAGAGGTGTTCCTTAATGAGCATGGATATTTGTTCGACTATGTAGACGATAAGGATCCACGCGATTGGAGTGTTCGTCCTAATATGATTTTTGCAGCAGCCTTTGATTATTCTCCTTTGGATCAGGCTCAGAAGAAAGGTGTCGTTGACATCTGTACTCGTGAGTTGCTGACTCCTAAGGGCTTGCGTTCTCTCTCTCCAAAGAGTGGTGGCTACAATCCTATGTATGTAGGTCCACAGGCTCAGCGCGACTATGCTTATCATCAGGGAACTGCTTGGCCTTGGCTTGGTGGATTCTATATGGAAGCATCGCTGAAACTCTATAAGCGCACACGTTTGAGCTTTATCGAGCGTCAGATGGTGGGCTATGAAGATGAGATGTCTTATCATTGCCTTGGCACTATTCCTGAGCTCTTCGATGGCAACCCTCCATTCCATGGACGTGGTGGCATTTCATTTGCAATGAATG
>OIZT01000509.1_pt1 | contig 23655 bp, 20 predicted proteins | sample 1588611 | NCBI WGS metagenome assembly OIZT01 (sample SAMN03283278) | human gut metagenome | biome: human-associated habitat; material: feces | host: Homo sapiens | place: Peru | collected 2012
ACAGTTGTTCTATGACCTGTTTACCCCAACCTTCCTGTTCCTGTTTCTGCAATATGCTTTTCCCTATATTCCAATATAGCGACAAAGTACCCATATTGACACTAATAGCTGTTTTCAACTTTGCAGTATCAATTAGATGCTCAATGTTTTTACGCCATTGAACATAGCCAGTAGGCAACAATGTATTGCTGTCTTTTGTTATTTCGTTCATCTTGTTATTCCTTTCCAACATTTTCATTGAAACCGATACAATCCAACTGCTTCAGAATCTCTTCTTCCAAACGGTGACTCTCGCTGAATTGCTGTCTTAGCGTGGTCTTGAAATTATCCATACGACGGTTGAACTCATCTTCCGTAATATCCACATAGTCAATCTTGATGTCGAAATACTGACCAGCGGAGAAGCTGTAGCCCTTCTCCTTTATCTCATCAAAAGTTGGAGTGACTGAGAAGTCTTCAACCACTTCCTTGTTGCGGAATGTGTTGACAATCTGTTGTATCTCCTCTGTGCGCAGTTTTGTCTTTTGGTTGCCATTCTCTTTGATTGTCTCACCAAGTTTGCTTGCGTCAATGAGTACTGGTTTATCTACACCAGATTTGTCGATGAACACCACACTTACATTGGTGCCAGTGTTTGCAAAGATATTACTTGGCATACTTACCACACCACGCAGAATGGACTTCTCGCCATCGACCAAGTGCTTACGTATCTTGAAAGCAATGCCACTTTTAGCCGTGATGAAACCCGTAGGAACGACAATAGCCGCCTTACCGTCTTCTTTCAGACTGTAAAGTAAGTGTTGGAAGAAGCACAGATAGATTTCCATGCCTTTCTTGTTTTTGGAAGGAATGTTTGGAATGCCAGCAAAGAAACGCCCCTTGTAACTATCGGTCTTCAAATCGCTATGATAGTCGGAGAAGTCCAACTTGAAAGGTGGATTGCTGACAATATAGTCGAACTTACGCAACGAGCCATCCTCATTCTTGTGGAATGGATGCTTTAGCGTGTTACCCTGTATTACATGGGTCAGAGAATGGCTCATGCTGTTAAGGATAAGGTTCAACATCATCATTGTTGATGACTTATCGCTGATGTCCTGTGTATAAACTGTGCAGTTTTGCTCACCGATGGCATGAGCCAAGGCGATAACAAGTGTTCCTGTACCTGCCGATGGGTCATAGCAAGTCACGCTCCTTACATCTTCCGATGGATCAACAAGCAGTTGAGCCATGATAGCTGCAATAGCGTGAGGAGTGTAGTATTCGGCATAGTTGCCACCACCATTGGCATTGTAATCTTTTATAAGGTATTCAAATATCGTGGAGAAGAAATCATAGCCAGCTTCAAAGGCATTCTCAAACGAGAAACTTGCCACATCACCAATTAGCGAACGGCAAAAGGCATTCTTCTTGTTCGTTCCACCAGAAACCACATCAGATATAGGCTTCATAATGGAAACTCTGGTCTCGTCCTCATTGAGGATATAGAAGATGTCTGAGTTTTCGCTTGCTATACTCTCCAATGTAGAATCGAACAGCTCGGCAAACTTATCCTCGTTCTGTCGCTTGGCAAGGAACGGAATAAGATGTTCCTTTTTCAAGATGATTGTGTCGAGCATGGAATCGCACATCTCCTCATAATCATCCTCCGACATGGCATCAAGAGCTGCAAAGAAATCCTCGGCATTAGCCAGTTCTGGATTTTCTTTTTTAGCCTCATAGATAAACTTGTCATTAAGGAACTTGTAGAGGAAAATCTCCACAATAACCACATATTCGTTACCGCTACCAGCGAGTCCGTTCTCTGTGGTAGTCTTTTTCAAGTCATCAATCAGCGCATAAGTCTGATTTTTTATTTCTTCTATATTTTTCATTCGTTTGTTATCTTGCTATTTGATATTCTCTGTTTATTATCTCACTCACATACTTGCGCACCTCACGGTCGGTCTTTACCGCTTCTTCCTTGAAATGGCGTGTGACGTAAGTAAGGATGTTCTTCTTGAAATACTCTGGAACTTCCAAGATGGATTGGTTATGGAAATACACATCGTCCACATCTTCCTTGATGGCAAGCAGAATGATGGTCATTTTCTCCTTTTCCTCCGTCCATGCGTAGTTGCGAGGCGTAACCTTGCGTTCGGTTTCTTCCTTGTCTTTCTCTTTCAGGCGTTTCTCCACACGCACAAACTTGGTATCACCATTGTACTTGATGGCTTCCAAAGCGTCACGTTCATTCAGTTTCTTGATGCGACGCAGAATGTCATTCACGTTCTGTACCTTTTTGTGCATATTAAACTCCTCCTGTGACTCCATTTCCTTTTTACGGAACAGGCGCAGGAACTCTTCCAAGATAGAGCGATATTCTGGGTCATCGGTATCAACACACGCTTTCAGTTGCTGTCTGGCGTGTTCCACGCTCTGATTGTATTGTTCCTGTATCTCCAACTCGCCCTCGCCACGCTTTTCAAAAGAAAACTCGATATTTTCCAATGCCATATTGAGCAGTTGCTTTGCATTGGCGTTCTCGTCGGAATTGTCTATGAAGCCCAACAGGTCAAGACGGTTCTTCGCTGCCTTTATCAAGTTGTGAATGTCGCTGATTTCCACAACCTCGTCAGCGTTAGAACCTTGCGAAGTAAGCATGTTCTGCAAACTCCGCATATCTTCAAGAGAGTTGAGGACTGTGCGGACAACATTTCTGTCATCTTCCAAATTGAGTTGGCGAGAGAAAATTTCGGGATTGCCCAGTTCATAGTTGTCAAGCACTTTCTTGGCTTCATCAACCCTTTTCTTGGCTTCGTCCATTGACACCAACAAGCGATCGGTGTTCTGTATATTGTCTTTGCCAACCTCATGTTCAAGTTCTTCTTGATACTCCTTGTTTGTCTTGCTGTATTCCTCCTCAATGTTGGCGAAATCCACCACATAGCCATACTTCATGTCCTTGTATGGGCGGTTTACACGTGTCAATGTCTGGAGCAAGTTATGCTCCTTGACCATACGGTGCAGATACAATTTCTTCAAACGTGGAGCATCAAAGCCTGTCTGGAGCATCTGGAACACAATAAGCAAGTCAATTTTGCCATCCTTGAACAGTTCTATCCACTTGGCACGAGTTTCCTTGTCGAAACTGTCGTATGTGATAAGTGCAGCACGATAGCAACCTTTCTTACAAGGCTTTTTCTTGACTTCCATTTCGCCAGCACTGATACTTTTGTACACGATTGAACCGTCCTCGTCCGTTTCGTTGTCAAGTTCGCTTTCATCGGCATACTTTTCAAGAAATAGTCGGTACATGAGCTGTGCCTGTTCCTTGCTATTGCACACAACCATACCGCCTAACGTGTTGTCTTCATTCTTTTGGCGGAATGTGCGCAAGTCTTCTATGATATAATCAAGAAGCGGTTGCACATACACATGGTGGGCATACACATCACTTTCCTTTACGCTGTGTACCTTTACACGGATGCTGTTCAAAGCCTCTTTCAACTTGATTTTATAGTTTGAGCCTATATCTTCACGTATCAGTCGGCGTGTATAACCGTCAGCAATGGACGCATTATAGAAATAGGTGTGTATGTAATCACCGAAAATATCTTTGGTGTTATACTCCTTGCTGATGATTGGCGTGCCTGTTAAGGCTATCTTGACGGCATTCGTATCACTGGATATGAGATTTTTAAGGAAACTGCCGTCTGGACTGTAATTGCGGTGTGCCTCGTCTATGAAATAGATGCGCTGCACAGGTACATTGTAGGCATTCTTTGCCAAAGCCTTTGAATCGTTGGAGAACTTTTGTATGTTCACTACGGTTATCTCAGGCTTACCCTCTCTGTTCTGAGTAGTCAAACCGCTGCTTATTATACTTGCAAAAGCTCCCTTATCCTGCACTGAATTGACTTTCAGACCACGATACGAAAACTCCCTTTGGGCTTGTATCATCAAGTCCAATCGGTCAACGATAAAGAAGAACTGCGGAACAATCCCTTTTGCAGAATAATAATCCGTCAGGTATTTCACATTATAGAATGATAAGGCAGTCTTTCCGCTACCTTGCGTGTGCCAAATGATACCTTTGTTTTTGCCAGTCTCCAAATACCTCTCTATGGCTTTTGTGGCGAACAACTGCGGATAGCGCATGATGTGCTTTTGCAGCCCGTTGGGATAGTCAACGTATGCGATGCCATATTTCAAAAGAAAATGGAAACGATTGAAAGAAAACAGACTGTCACAAATACGCTTGGTTGGAGTATTTGCCAGACAGTTAGTCTTGTATTCACTGCTGTTCTTATATTGCGGCACATTGTTGTCACGCAAAAGGACTTCTTCCTCTTCGGGCGTTACTTGGTGAATATGCCGTGCAGTAGGGAAACTGTCTTGTCCCTCCTCACGGAAACAGTTGTACTTTGTATTCTTCTTTCCGATAGTGGCATAGAAAGCACCGATAGTTGGCGTAACCTCATTATTGTCATATTCCATATCGTTACTGAACACCATTATCTGTGTGATATTCAAGAAACGACGGTATTGTGGATTGACAAAACGTTGTTTCATGCGGTCTGTTTCCGCTTGTATGCCTTTATGATTATTCTCTTTCTTTACCTCAATGAAAGCCAATGGCAAACCGTTTACAAAAATCGTTATGTCGGGACGGTAGTTGTCGCTGTCCTTGCTGCCACAAGTCATTTCTGTGGCAACCTGGAAAGTGTTGTTCTTATAAAAATTTACCGGAGAGGACAAATCTATAATCCTTTCTCCAGTATTCAACAGTATTTCATTGTAGAACTGCCTGCCCAAATCGTCATTCTGCAATGACTTTTGTATTTTGACAAGCATATCCTCTGCATCCTTTTTTTCCGCCTTAGGATTGAGGGTGCAGTAAGCATCTGTAAAATAATCCGTCAAAATATTCGTTAGTGGGTCAAACTCCGTTTTAGGAGCCTCCACATATTTTGTTTTCAGTCCTTTCAAGGAAACATACTTGAAACCCATACCCATTAGGTGCATGAGTGTGGGAAACTTCACCCTGCTGTCCTCGCAGAACGCTGATTTTGCATCTTTTGCCATAGCCACACGATTTTATTTATCCACTATGAGGTCTTTCATACTGACAGAGAGAATATCGGCTATCTCGTTTAGCAATTCCAATGATGGCTGCTTGCGGTTACTGCAATAGGCATTTATGGTGCTGAAACTTTTTCCGAGTTTCTTTGCCAATTCGGTTTGGGAGACTTCTTTCTCAACCAGAACCAGTTTTATTCTGTTCAGCTTCATTTTTCAAACCTTTATTTCCTATAATAACGCAAATGTAGTACTTTTATTTCATCAAACCGCTCGTTTTATGCTATATTTAGTGATTATGCGAGTGTTTTTGTGGTTTTGTAGTAAAATCAGAACGAAATAAGGGAATAAAGAGATTTTATCCTCCTTACTCCCTTTCTTTTCTTCCCTAATTTCCAAATACCTTTTCCACTCGCTTGACGGCATCCGCTCTCATCTGCATGGCTACGGAAGCATATATCTGTGTTGTCTTAACACTTTTATGACCCAATAGTTTGCTCACAGTCAAGATGTCACATCCTGCAAGGATAGCCAACGTTCCAAAGGTGTGCCGACTTGTGTGAAATCCGAGAACTTTTGTAATGCCAGCTCGTTTTGCCATGTGCTTCAAGGCTCTGTCGCAGTTGCAGATTTGCGGTGTGTTGAACACAAGGCTATCTTCACTTTTATCTTCTTTGTCGGGCAGCCATTCCAATGCCTTTTTGCCTAATGGTATCAGAATGGGGTGCTTGGTTTTCTGCATACGAGGCAGATAGATTGCCAATCCCGCATCAGTTTGGCGAATATCCTTCCATTTTAAGTTGGATATGTCGCTATGTCTTAAACCTGTAAAGCAACAGAACATATAACATTGTTTGGTTGCAGGACTGCCTGTTTCAACGGAAGCCAATGCCATGACTTCATCTTTTGTCAGTGCCACTATATTGCTCTCTGCCTTGCAGACCCTTTCCCTTATATCCAATGAAGCAAAAGGATTTGCACTTATCAGACCGTTTCTGACCGCCTTGTTCAATATGGTGTTGAGTGTGGTCTGCATTTGGTGCATGGTGGACTGTGCCAACTTCTGAGGTTTGCTTGGAGACTTTGGCGAAACATAGATGTCCCTCATATAGTTCAAGAAGCCCACATATACGTTTTTATTGAAGTCTATCAATCGTATGCCACTTTTATGGCTGTATTTCATATATTGGTGCATGATGGCTATCAGCTTCCAAACATTCTTGATGTAGTTCTGAGAATACGCTTGGCTGTCAACCAATCCCTTGTGATAATCAAGCAGCCATTCATAGAAAACAGGCGATGCCTTTCTCAATACCGTTTCATCTGGAGACTTTGCCTCCTTACGAATACCAAGGAGTCTTTCAGCCTTTATAGCGACCGCCTTTTTCATGGCGTTCTTGTTCTCTCGCTTTGCGTCTTCGTTCACCTCTGGAACAAGGTACAAATGCAGTGACTCATATTCCCTTTTACCATTCTCATAGCAGTCAAGGTATAGCGATTGACTGCCATTCTTTAACACTCTTGTTCTTATTTCTATACTCATTTTCAGTTACCTTTTTTATTAGTGCTAATCAAATAGATTATCAACCTTGTTGACCGCCTCCACTTTTTTCTCGTCCACTATCTTGCTGTATATCTGTGTTGTAGAGACATTGCTATGCCCCAATAATTTGCTTGTTGTATAGATGTCAACTCCAAGTGTCAGCATCATCGTGGCGAAGGTGTGCCGTGAGCAGTGAAACGAGATATGCTTTTTAATATCAGCATTTTGCATCCATTTACGAATATCGTGACATACCGTTGGAGTGCCTGGCAAAGTGAATATCGGCTCGTTCGGGTCTTCCTTTTCATTAAGGCAGTTCAGAGCCTCTTTTGATAATGGAACATTGACGAGTTTGTTTGTCTTCTCCATGATCGTGCGGACAAATTTTGTCTTTCCGTCAGATGCGAGAAACACCTTGTTCCATGTAAGCGCACGTACATCTCCCAAGCGCAATCCTGCAAAGCAAGAGAAGATAAATGCCTTTTTTACTTCCGTGTTGGCGCAGTCCGCTTTCATAATGACTTTCAACTCGTCAATGGTCAGATATTCTCTTACGCTTTCGGCTGGCTGATGCTTCTCCTTAGCATCCAACAGTTTCATTGGATTGCTTACTATGATACCCTCACGCACTGCCTTGTTCAACGCTCCATTGAATACCGCTTGATGATGATGTGCGCAACCTTGACTGATAACAGCTGTAGCGTCTTTCTTCACTCCATGATGTGCCGTTTTCAAAAACTTCACGAAGCCACGGCAGAAATCAACATCTATTTCTGACAGACAGATATTGATGTCGCCAGTCGTGGCAAGGTACTGTTCTATCTTGTGGCGCATCTCCTTTTTGCCTTTCAATGTGGATTTGGCAAAGTTGCCGTCCGACAGCTCATATTTGCAGAGCCAAGTCAGCAGCAGCATATTCTCCTGCTTGATTTTCTCCCATTGTTTGATGCCACGGTTCTGCAACCCCAATATTCTTTCTGACTTCACCTTGTTTGCCACTTGCATAGCGTGCTTGTTTTGGTCTTTTGAAATCGGGTCTTTCTCTGGAACGAGGTAGAGCGACAGCGACTCGTATTTTCTGACACCATCTGAATAAATGTCGAGATAGAGGCTGATATTTCCATTCTTCAACTTGCGCTGACGAATGCGAACAGGCTCTTTTGGTTTTGATACTTTCTTTTGTCTTCCCATGCTGTTATATGCTTTTATTTGTTTCTATTTTATGCCCCCATTTGGGCTTCTCTGAGGTCAAAGTTATAAAGATTATTTTGTTTCGCGTAACAAACGTGCAACAAAAATGCACCAAAAATAGATTTTTAACAGTCAAGGAAATAAAAGAAATCAAATCAAAGAAGTATCTGTGTATCAATGGAATAACGTGTGTTTTCTTTGATTTATTACGACTTTGTTTTACGCCATAATATCCTCTACTTCGTGGGCTTTTATGTCCTTTTACTCTTTGATATAGTGCTCTGCATTCAGGTGGAGAACCTTACAGCCATTACCGAAAGTGAGCAGACGATGGCAGCATATCTGCAGAACTCGTTCTTCTCAGCCGGTTATCTTATGGCAGCAAGCATTGTGGCATTGAAATGTCTGAACCTCGTTCCTGACCTTGCTGCATGGATGATTCCAGAGGGCGACACAGCATTCTCTACCCGAAACTTCGGTGAAGGTGTGGCACAGCAAGCCAAGATTTCAACCCAAGGCATGATTAGTAAAGTGATGTAAACAGCAAATAATACATATATAATAAGGTATGGTAATAAAGAATCTCGAAAACAAAATCAAGTTGGTAATGATTATCTGCTCACTCTTCCTTGTGGGCTGTATCATCATCTGTATCTCCAGCATTTGGACAGCCAAGCAAATGGTTTCAGATGCTCATCAGAAAGTGTACGTGTTGGATGGCAATGTTCCTATTCTCGTTCAGCGCAGCACCATGGAAGAAACGCTCGATGTGGAAGCAAAGAGTCATGTGGAGATGTTCCATCATTACTTCTTCACTCTTGCGCCAGATGACAAGTACATCAAATATACAATGGATAAAGCCATGTATCTGGTCGATGAAACGGGTCTTGCGCAGTACAATACATTAAAGGAGAAAGGCTTCTACTCAAACATCATGGGTACGAGTGCCGTATTCAGTATCTTCTGTGACAGTATCAAGTTCGACAAGGAGAAGATGGAGTTCACCTACTATGGCAGACAGCGTATTGAGCGACGCACAAGCATTCTTACCAGAGAACTTGTGACGGCAGGTCATTTGAAGCGTGTTCCCCGTACTGACAACAACCCACATGGTTTGCTCATCACCAACTGGAGAACCCTTCTCAATAAGGATATAGAACAAAAGACCAAACTGACATATTGATATGGGATGGAAGAAAATGTTTATCGGTGAAAAGATGCCGGACAAAGATGATCCTCAATATCGTCAGAGATATGAGACTGAGGTGAAGGCAGGACGCAAGTTTGCCAAGACTATGAAGCTTGATGTGCTTGCAGCCAAGGTACAACTGTTTGCTAATGACCATAAACAGTTGTTCCTCTACCTTGTATTTGGTTTCATAATCTTCTGTTTTGGTCTGAACATCTACAGGTTGGTAGTGGTGTATAGTCATCAACAGTCAAGACAAAGTGCTACGGAAAGGCAAGAGCAGATGTTGCGTCTGCGACACTGCAAAGTCTGGAAAGCTGTTGAAAATGCCTACACCACGCATCCTGCCATGAATAGAGATAATCAAAAGAATAATAACGAAAAGATAGAAAACGATGGACGCATTGAAAAAGATTAACTGGAAACAGCCCAAGTATATGATACCGCTTATCATTTACTTCCCTCTGTTGTTTGTCGGCTACTTCGTCATTGACCTTTTTCATACGGAGAAGGCTGAGATTCCTGATGGTCTCACTACGACCGAGTATCTTAATCCAGACCTGCCTGATGCCAAAATGAAGGGAGACGGTATTGGTAACAAGTATGAGAGTATGCTCAAATCATACGGTAAGATAGACGATTATTCAGCAGTAGGAAACATTGAACGCAATGAAGAAGATACCAAGGAAGAGTATGATACAAAGTACTCAGATGAAGAACGTAAACAGGTGGAAGCCCAGGAAGCCGAGAAACTCTCTGAGATGCAAAGGCAGCTACAGGAGAGCGCACAGAAAGGCCAGGAAATCGCCAAAGGCAACAATTCTGCAGAAAATGATCGCTTAGCTCATGGCAAACAGCGTGAGCAGGAGGCGATGGAAGAACTCAATCGAGCCATTGCCCAGGCAAGGATTCAGGCTCAGCAGGTCTCTACCCCATCCATGCAGGCCGAAGTAACTGCTAAAACGGGCGATGCCAAGGAAGGAAAGGTTGAAATTCCGGAAAAGAAGAAGACCGATGATGAACCGCATGAGGTCGTCAAGAAGGTCAAGGTTACTTCCGACTACTTCAACACCCTGTGTGACAATGACAAGGAAGCTGGACTTATCAAGGCTATCATAGACGAGAACATCAAGGCGGTGGATGGATCAAGAGTACGACTTCGTCTGCTCGATGATATTGTCATCAATGAAACGGTCATTCATAAAGGCTCCTACATCTATGCCACCATGAGCGGCTTCGGTTCACAGCGTGTCAAGGGCACAGTCAAGAGTATCATGGTAGATGATGACATCGTCAAGGTAAACCTTTCGCTCTATGATACTGACGGACTTGAAGGATTATATGTACCAAGCAGCCAGTTCAGAGAGACCACAAAAGATGTTGGTAGCGGTGCTTTGAGCAACACTTCAACCCTTACCAACAGTACATCTACTGGAGGTGGCAATCTGGCATCCTGGGGAGCACAAGCCGTTACCAATGCCGTTCAGAAGACAAGCAACGCCATCAGCAAGGCCATCAAGAAGAACTCAGCCAAGCTGAAATATGGAACCTTTGTGTATCTCATCAATTCACGTTCAAACCAGAAAGATAAATAATAAACATATACGAATATGAAGACTATCAAGAAATTCTGCGCATTGGTAGTATGCGCATTAGCCTCTCTCCCATCCATGGCACAACAGACGTATCAGGAAATGGAGCAGCTAACCACCAATGAGAATGTCACAACAGTCATTACCGCCTCTGAGCCTGTACGCTTCGTTGATATTTCTACGGATGCAGTGGTCGGCGACCAGCCAATCAACAATACCATTCGTCTGAAACCCAAGGAAGGTGCAGCCGTACATGCCGATGGTGACATATTGGCTATCCACCTACAAGATGCCTTTCGTGGTACTTGGAGGTGTGATGACCTGCATCATGCTCTATAGATGCTTATATCTCTACAAACTCAGATACATCATTACCTCTGAACAGCTCATCATCCAGCATGGAGTGCTGACCAGAACCAGTGACTACATCGAGCTGTACCGAGTGGTGGATTTCAGCGAGAACCGTGACATTCTGGAACAGTTGTTCGGATTGAAGACAGTATGGATATTCAGCGGAGACCGCTCCAATCCCAAACTGGACATCTATGGTGTGAAGGAAAGGTTGGACGTGGTGAGAATCATCCGTGAACGTGTAGAATACAACAAAAAGAGAAAAGGCATATATGAAATTACCAACAGATAACAGAAGAAGCAAGGTTGTTGCAGCCATTGCCTTGGCGTTAATGCTGCTGCCTACTATAGCTCATGCTCAGGTTGCCTCCAGCAATCCATTGGAGTATGTTGCCTTGGCCGAGGGAAACGAGCTTATCAACGGTCAGATTAAAAGCCAGATAGAAGACCAGCAGAAGACAGCATTCCTGCAGAACACCATCGCAGCCGAGTTCTCCCAGATTCACAAATGGGAAAAGAAGTATAACAGCTATCTGAAAACGGCATCGGGTTATGCTTCCACCTTGAAAGCCTGCACTTCGCTCTATGACGACGGTGTGAGGATCTTCATCAACTTGTGCAATTTGAAGAAAGCCATAGCAAGCAATCCACAGGGTATTGTGGCAACCGCAAGCATGAACAATCTCTATATCGAGACCGCCACAGAGCTCGTAACGGTATATACCACTTTAAAGGATGCCATAGCCAAAGGTGGCAATGAGAATATGCTCACTGGTGCAGAACGAAGCAAGACCCTCTGGGAACTGAACGACCGTCTGGCACAGTTCAACAAGAAGCTGTCAAGGCTATGTCTCAGCATCAGATACTACACCATGGCTGATGTCTGGAACAATGTCACGGCAGGAATGCTCGACCGGAGCAATGCCGAGATAGCCAGTCAAGCCCTTGGCAGATGGCGCCGATGTGCCAGAGTTGTAACACCATAAGAAAGATTATTTGAGGATAACATTTATGAAACGTCTCTATGCTCTCATATTACTTCTCTTTTCTCTCATCCTTCCCTTTGATGGGCAGGATGGGAGTTTTCTCCGTGCCCAGGGCAATGACCCTGTCCTGGCAGGTATGATATTCCAATATACCGACAAAGCCAAGAAAGAGTTGAAGCAACAGGAACAGATGATGCAACTTGTATCTACAGGCCATATATGGATCAAGGAAGAGGTAGAAGGTACTACCAACCTGCAGAAGGAGTTCAATAACTATCTTGATCGGTTCAACAGCATCATCAGCTATGCAGCTCAGATCTATGGTTTCTATCACGAGATAGACCGTCTCGTGGCACAACTCGGAACCTATAGCCACCAGCTTAGCCATCAGACGACCAATGCTCTTGCCGTTGCTCTATCGGCAAATAGAAATAAGCTCTATCGGGAACTTGTCATGAGCAGTGTCGAGATAGTCAATGATGTCAGGCAGGTATGTCTCTCTAATAACAAGATGACAGAGAAGCAGCGACTGGAGATAGTCTTTGGCATACGACCGAAACTCAAACAGATGAACCAGAAACTCAAACGGTTGATACGGGCAGTGAAGTACACCAGACTGTCTGACGTTTGGGCAGAAATAGACTATGGAGCCAGGAGTGAAGTGGACAAACCTACCATTGTACAGCGATGTAAAGAACGATGGCGAAGGAATGCAAGACCTTGAAGTAAAGGTTCAACATAATCAGATAATAAATAACAGTACAATAATTTAGTAATAAAAGCATTATGGGTTGGGGTTCATTTTTAAAATCAACTCTCCGATTGGGAGGAAGGATGACCAGTGCAACTGCACACACAGTGGGCAGTGCTGTGCTTCATCCTCAGCAGACCTTGAAAGGCGTAGGTTCTGCCACTAAAAGCGCAGTGGTTGGAGGAAGTCTTGGTTACATTGGTTGGGAGAAACTCACCACGGACAAAAGCGTTGTTGGCATAGTCAGCGATGCCGTCATAGGAGAAGACACCACCAAGAAGATTGGCGACACTGTATCTGGGATTGGCGATGGCGTGAAAGACTTGAAAGACTCTGTTACAGGACTCTCTGACAATGTTAATGGGGCTATCAGCAGCGTGGATTCCAAGTGGAGCGGTATGTCTGGCTTCCTTAGAGCCATGTTCTCTGGTCATGGCGGTGACATGTTCGGAAACTTCTTCAGCAATATAGGCAAAGGCAACGTCTCAGGTCTCAGCCTTATAGGACTTGTAGTCTCTGCTCTCCTCGTCTTCGGTCGCTTCGGATGGTTAGGCAAGATAGCTGGAGCCGTACTTGGAATGATGATGATAGGCAATAATGCCAATCTAAGCAGCCTACTTGGTGGCAACAGTGACCGTAAGGCAAGCAACCACAAAGAAGAAGAAAAGCAGCAAGAAGTAGAACAAACCAATACTGTAAGCAGACGAAGATAACAAACACTATAACAAAGTATTATACAATGCACTATACACAAGAAATGATACTACATTCCGACAGTGGCTATTGCATGCCATTCGAGGAAAGAAACGGAGAAGTGACCATGTCCCTGGGCTACGGCAAACAGAAGCATCCGCACACTGGAGAGTCATTTTTCCATCATGGAGTTGACTTCAAGGTCAAGAACTACCTGCTGTCTGCAGTAGCTACTGGCAAGGTGACAGGACTGGGCAACGATGCCATTCACGGCATCTACCAGATTACCCGATACGGTGACTATGAAGTGACCTATGCCCATCTGAGCAACGTGTTTGCCAACTACGGCAAAGAGGTAAAGGCAGGGCAAGTCATCGCTGTCAGTGCCAACTCCCTCCATGTAGAAGTCAAATACAAGGGGGAAGAACTCAATCCACTGGAGTTCCTCACCATGATCTATAGCAATCTGAAAGTGATGGAACAGAACGGCAAGCCAGGTGCTGCACCTCAGTTCGTCACACTTGACATGGATGTTCATACCATGTATGACAAAGACCAGAAGGAGATCGAAGACCTCATGATGCGCTTCTTCCCCGACTACATGAGCGACATGAGCCAAGGCATCTATGCCCTACCAGAGCATACAGAACTTGCACTTCGCAATATTTTCACCATGTCAGCCGTGAAGAACTACTTCTATGAGACCCTGCCTTCCATGGCGAATCCATTGGGAATGGGATCAAGAAGTATTCCGATAGCCGAACGAGTACAGAACCTCCTTATTGGAGATTTTCTCAATTATCTCGCCTTACGCCATCAGATCTTTCTGTCGAGCATGAGTGCCATCGAAAAAAAAAAGCACAAGACCGGGCAATAGCGACAAGCGGAATAGTTGACCCACTGTCAGAACTGGACATCGATGTGCAAAGCTTCGACATTCCACGCCTGGTGAGCGTCTATCCCGACAAGTCGGGAATCAGATGGTGGACTAAGGCTTGGTTCAACAACAGCGAGAAAGGCGAAGCAGCCATTGAGATAGAAAGAAATCTGGCCATCAAGTTCATCAACGACAACATCGAGAAAGACGAATGGCTGGAGGAATATTTCCCGAAACAGATGGAAGTCTATCACAACGCCATCGAACAGACCAGGGAGCAAATCCTCAACCAATTAAACTTGTAAATATAAAGCTATGGTAGAGTCAAAACAGGATAAGATATTCAATACTAAGGTCATACCGATTATGAATAAAGTTCGGAATGACCTACAGAACAAGCTTGCAGACGAGTTGCGGTCAAACTCCAATTCGTTTGCAGGTCTGATGGCAGCAGCAGCTGGACCTGACGGTGGTATGGCATCCATGCAGGCGCAAAATGACACTCTCAAATACACCGGCAAATCGACATCCAAGACTACGGAAGACTATATTGCGATGGTCAAGAAAGAGTTGAAGCGACAGCATATCACGGTCAATGCTTCCATGGAACAGAAGATGATAGACAAGATGATAAAAGACAAAATACCGAAATCATCCATCGACTACATCATTCGAAAGGCTGCCACCAGTACTATCTTCTATCTACCGCAGGAAGTCGCAAAATCGCCATTGGAGCAAAAGATAGACTCAGAGGCAGAGAAGCGGTATAAGCCATCAGTCTGGGAAAAGAACGCAGGTATTGCCCTTGGCTCTGTAACCGACCTTGCCTGTATGGGAGGATTGGGAGGAGGCTTAAAGACTGCCGCCACCTGGATAGGAAGCGACATGCTCGTCACCCATGTTGGTGATAAACTCAATGACCGTTCCGATGTTCCCATGATCATTGCACCGGGAAAGGAGGATGAATACAGACGAACGCAGCAGGAAAAGAAGAAACAAGCGGAGCAGAAACCGCAGGACAAGCCACAAACTGAGGAAGTACAGCAAGCAGAACCGACAGAAGAAGTGAACCAATCTGAAGGTGAAGCCAGCAACACGCAGCCCGAACAGACTAACATGAACGGTTGGCAAGGACTTCTCACGTCATTCGGACTCAACGGTATCAGCGATATAGGCCATAATCTTGGCTATGTATTGGCCATGCTTCCTGATATGCTCGTCGGCATGTTCACAGGTAAGACCAAGTCCATCAATATCAAGGACAACATAATGCCTATTGCAAGCATTGTTGCAGGTATGTTCGTCAAGAACCCGATTCTCAAAATGGTGCTCATAGGCATAGGAGGCATGAATCTTCTCAATAAGGCAGGACATGAAGCCTTGGACAATTTCAAGGCACAGGATCATCCGCAACAGGCTGGTGGCAGAGTCAACTATTGCATCTATCCCGAAGAGCCTCTGAATGCACGCATCCAGAATCCGGAGATAAGAGCCAACTGCCTGATTGCAACCATTGACAGAGTGCCCTGTACCATAGCCCTTCCAGAAAGAGTTGTGGATGCCTACCGTCAAGGAGCGCTGCCTCTCAACACCCTTGCTAATGCGGTGCTGGCCAAGAACGACCAGATGCGACAGATAGCATCCGAAAAGTACGAGGCTGGCGAACGACAGACAGTCATCGAGAGACCACTTGCTCAAAGATAACATAGAACAAAGATGAAAAGATACTGGTATAAATTCCGTGTCAAATACGGTAAAGCCTTTGACACAGGAAAGAAAAAGAAAGTCAGTGAAGAATACCTGGTAGATGCCGAGAGCTTCACCGAGACAGAGAAACGTGCCACCAAAGCTGCTACAGAGCTTATCGGTACCAGAGACTTCGACATCACAGCCATCTCACGTGAACCTATCACTGAGATTCTGAAAGAAGACGAGAATGAAGGCAACCACTGGTACAAGACCGTCGTCTCCCTTGTCACTGAAGATGAAGACACTGGCGTAAAGAAGTTCTCACCACAGACCATCTACGTCAATGCCTCTTCGACAAAGGAAGCAGACCGCATGCTACGTCAGCACATGAGCAGCAGTGTGACAGAGTGGGAAATCAAATCCATAGCCGAGACCAAGGTTCTTGGGGTTCTTGGCTATAAGCAATGATCACAAAAACATCATATCCATGACAGAAAAGAATCAGCAAGAAAAGATGGCTGCTGAACGTCAGGTGGAACTGTTCACCAAAGCGTTCGGAAAAGCCAAGGAAGATAATGGTATTTGGCTGGACAACAACGGTCGAAAGGCTCCTGGACTCTACCAGAAGCATCTGCAGGTATCAGCCTTCAATGCCATCATCTTAGGAATGCACGCCGCTCAAAACGGCTACAAGACCAACCAATACACGCTTTTTTCGGAAGCGAAGAAACGTGGCGAGTCTGTTCAATCAAAAGAGAAAGGAGTACCGTTCCTCTGGTACAACTGGAACGAGTATGTCAACAAGCACAACCCTGAGGACAAAATCAGCCGTGCAGACTATCAGGCTCTCCCTTCAGACAAGCAAGCAGACTATAAAGGTATCAGAAGCCGTGAAGTAAGAGCCTTGTTCAATATCGAGCAGACTACCCTACCCATGGTTGACAAGAGCGCCTTTGAAGCAACAGTCCAGGAATATGGCAGGTTGAACGACCGAAAGGATGTAGAGTCAGCCTCCACAGCCATTCGCCAAGGTGTAGAAAAGCTTCTGGAAAAAGCACGTGAGAACATGGTCGAAATCCGCAGTGACTCTACCGGTGTAGCACATTACGACAGCAAGAAAGACATTGTCTTCCTGCCAAAAGCATCTTCCTACGAACACTATGAGGATTATGCCCGTGATGCAGTATCGCTACTTGTTACAGCCACTGGCCATGGGCAGCGACTGGCTCGTGAAGGTATGGTAACGAAGAACGGAAAGGTCTCTGCAGAGGATGCCATGAAGCAGGAGCGTCTGGTCACAGAGGTTGCCACAGCCGTAAAGCTCCAGGAATTGGGAATCTCAGCCAAGCTCTCCTCGGAAAGCATGGCTATGACCGATTATTGGTCAAGAGAACTGAAAGAGAACCCTTGTCTTATTGATATACTGGAGAGGGATGTCAACAATGCCGTGGATATGCTCCACAAGGCAGAACGTGGCGAAAAGGTTGAATTGAACAGCAAGACTGCCAGAAACCAGGCAGATGCCATCAAGAGCATCCTTCCAAAGCACTACTATGTGGCTGACGAGATCAAGACCCTTCCCAACAAGTCCACCAAGGAGTTTGTCCTCGTAAAGGACGCAGAGGGTAAGATGGCTGACGTAGTCCTTCCGGAAGGTGCATCCTTAGGTTTGGATAACGACATCCCTGGCATGAAGAAAGGACGTATCGAGCATGCCCTACAGAAGGAAGGATATGAAACTGTCACCTTCTACAATGTTGATGGTTCCATGGGCTACCGTCCTGACGACAGTTTCTTTGACGGCAAGGCAGTCTCAGTTGCCAGACTCAACAACTGGAGCCTGGAGACCATCACCCTGCTTGATGTCTCAGATGCAGTGAAACGCTCTGGAGCCGTGGACTTCGACAAGATCCTGATGCTGCGTGACGATGAAGGAAAGTGGGCACTCTATCTGAAGCCAGAGAATGAAAAGGCTTTCAGCGTATATCCAGACAAGGCCGATGTAAACCTGTTCTTCACCACAGTAAAGCAAGGAGACGAGGAGCTTTCAGACACTATGCGTCAGGACATGGCACAGAAATACTACATGGAAGCTTCCAATAAGCCGGAAATGAAGGTTGACCTCTTCAAGAGCAACGTTCCTGCCGAAGAGGTGGAGAAAATCCAGCGTGTCAACATCTTCAAGACCAAAGAGACGGACAATCAGCCAAGTGTCATCCTCTGTATGCCTACAGTGAATGGAGAAAAACTCAAACCTCGTGAGATTTCACCATCCCAGTGGCAACGTATGTGGCTCGCCGAGAACATGCAGGACTACAAGAAACACCTTGCTGCCAGTCTTTTTGCCGATGTACTGCGCAAAGACCGGACCGATGCGGTGGCTGTAGGCACAGAAAAATCGGAGCAGGAAGCTCAGAGCAATGAGGTTAAGCAGAACACCGCTCAGCAAGAGGAAGAAAAGGCTACGGAGGAACAGAAAGAGGAAACTCCAGAAAAGAAAGAGCAGAAGCAGAAGGAAGAAAAGGCAAAGGAAGAGAAGACGAAGGCAGAGACAAAGGCTGCCGTTGTAGCAATGACTCCGATGTTAAAGCAATTCTACGAGCTAAAAGGCAAACATCCTGATGCAGTGTTACTTTTTCGTTGTGGAGATTTCTACGAGACCTATTGTCAAGATGCCGAGAAAGCTTCAAAAATCCTGGGCATCACGCTCACCAAGAGTTCCCATACCAAGGATGCAGACGGCAAGCCTTTAGTCATGGCAGGTTTCCCATATCATGCTCTCGACACCTATCTACCGAAACTCATCCGTGCTGGAGAACGGGTTGCTATCTGCGACCAGTTGGAAGCCCCCAAACGTGCCACAGAGGAAATCTCTCCCTCCAAGGCAGAGAACCCTCAACAGGAACAGAATAATTCATCAGGAATACACAGATAACATGTAATCATCATGTCAAGGAATCAAGAATATGTAGAACAATATGCAGAGTATGCCATGGAGCAGATGCGCCGATATGGCATACCTGCTTCTGTTACCCTTGCACAAGGCATCTGCGAGAGTGCAAGCGGACAGAGCGAGTTATCCCGAAAGGGAAACAATCATTTCGGCATCAAGGCTACTTCCGGTTGGGTTCAGAATGGTGGCAAGTACCTCGTATATACCGATGACCGTCCCAACGAGAAGTTTTGTCAATACGCTTCTGTTGGCGACTCATACGAGCATCATTCCCAGTTTCTGAAGGGAAACAAGAGATACAGCTCACTCTTCAAGCTATCCCCCGATGACTACAAGGGATGGACAAACGGACTGCAGAACTCCGGTTATGCCTCCAACAAGAAGTACGCTTCAAGTCTTCAAAGCATCATCGAGAAGAACAACCTGCAGAAGTATGACCAGATGGTCATGAAGGAGATGAAATCGCAAGGCAAATCCTTCGGTACCGAAGCCAATCCTCGTCAGCAAGGAGAACAAAGCAGCCAGAAGCCGAGTTCTTCAAAGCCTGCGGAGAGCGAAAAGTATTCCTATCCATTGAAGAGAAACGAGTTTATGCTCGTCACCTCACCTTTCGGTATGAGAAAAGATCCGCTCAATCCGACCAACACGCAAATGCACAAGGGTATCGACATTCAAGCCAAGCATGACAATGTACTGGCAACGGAAGACAAGGGCAAGGTCACTCAGGTCAATAACAATCCGAATACTGCAGGTGGTCTGTCAGTCACTGTAGAATACAACAGAAATGACGGCAGCAAGTATCAATGTACCTACATGCACCTGAGCAGCATTGCCGTCAAGACAGGCGACTCTGTAAATGCCGGTCAGCGATTAGGCGTGACTGGCAATACGGGAACCAGAACCACTGGTGAGCATCTGCATTTTGGGGTGAAAAGCATCTCTGCGGATGGCAAGGCACGGGATATAGACCCAGCGGCATATCTTGCAGAAATCTCTCAAAAGGGAAACATCCAGTTGCAGACTCTCCACAACGGCAAGGACATCACCGCTCAGTACAAGGTTAGCAATCCTGCCTCACAAGGCGAAGTGACTGACACGGCACAAAGTCCTGAAGACTGGATGAAGAAGCTTCTGTCATCTGAGGACAGCGGAGTGAAAATGCCAGGCGATGACCCTGTCATTGAGATGGCTATGACCATGTTCACCACCCTCATGGCACTTGCTCTGCAGATAGACAACAAGAGCGAAGAAGAGAAAATGCAGACTGTGACCGACTCGGTTGTCAGCAAGAGCATCGACCTCTCCTCGCTCCTTCCCTCTTATAAAACCTGTTCCGTGAAAATTCAGGATGGTAAACCACATCTCCATGTAGATAATGGAACCGTCCAGTTTACAAGAGAACTGACCCAGGCAGAAATGACGAAGCTCCAGCAGACGCTCAGCAATGCCGATTTGAGCAATGATGACAAGCGAAGAGGTGTTGCCTCTATCATCCAGGCAGCGACAGTTTCTCAGCAGATGTCACAGAACTATCAGAAAGGCGTTGACAATCAGCAGGACAGACAGGAATCTGTTCAAATCAAATAATGAAGTAAAACAATAAGCTAAGTTTATTATGATTAAATGTAATGTAACCGTATGCGGCACGGTGTGTCGCCAGGCACAGATGCGTGCCAACAAGGAAGGTAAGCAGTTTATCTCTTTTGGAATCAGTGTAGTGGTTCAAGCCAAGACCGGTATCAATAAGACTGTAGAAATCAGCGTAGCCAAGGATGGTGACAACCAGGCTGAACTGGTCAACTATCCCGTAGGTTCCCGTATCGAGGTGGCAGGAGTTCTCCAATTCCACAAGAAAGGCGATGCGCTTTACCTCAATCTCTCTGCTTCTGGAGTGAATACCTTCAATGCAGGAAGCCAGGACGCAATCACCGGCATCATCGAGTTTAGAGGAACCATCGGCAAGCAGGTTGAGGTGAAGACCGACAAGAAAGGCAAGCCTTATACCCTATTCTCTGCCTACAGCAGCGAGAAGGATGGTGACAGCTATGCCTACACCTGGATTCGTTTCATGCAGTTTGACACAACAAAGGCAGACTGGGTACAGGCTAAGGCTGGCATCAATGCCAAGGGTGATTTGCAGGTGGGAGCCTACAACGACCGCCTTGACCTTACTTGTCGTATCACCGAGCTTACTCCATGGGAGAAGAAAGCTGCATCCACCAACCAATAATGAATGATTATGGCTGATTACAAGAAATATAATACTGATGGCCGTAGCAGTGAAGACCGGGCTTTGGACAAGTTCGCCGAGATAATGATTGAGAAGATCAACACTTTGCAGAACGACTGGAAGAAGCCTTGGTTCACTGAAGGCTCCCTGACATGGCCAAAGAACCTGTCAGGACGTGAATACAATGGTATGAACGCCCTGATGCTCATCATGCACTGTGAGAAGCAGGGTTATAAGTTGCCTGTGTTCTGCACCTTCGACAGAGTGGCCGGTCTGAACTTCAATAAGGACAAGCAAGGAAAAAGACAGCAGGTTAAGGACAACAATGGTGAAGCTTTGCCCCAGGTGACAATCCTCAAAGGCGAGAAGAGTTTCCCGGTTTTCATCACGACTTTCACCGTTGTGAACAAAGAGACAAGGGAGAAAATCAAATACGATGACTACCGCCTGATGTCCGAGGAGCAACGCAAGGAGTATAACGTATATCCCAAATTGCAGGTTTACAATGTGTTTAATTTGGCGCAGACCAACTTGCAGGAGGCTCGTCCGGAACTCTACAAGAAACTGGAGGCAGCTGCAGGAGTGAACCGACCTTTGAATCATGGTGAAGACTTCTCTTTCCCTGCCATGGATAAGATGATCAAGGAAAACGGATGGATCTGTCCTATCAAGCCTGTCTATGGTGACAATGCCTACTACAGCATTTCGAAGAATGAGATTGTCATTCCTGAGAAACGCCAGTTCAAGGATGGAGAGTCCTTCTACACCAATCTCGGACATGAGATGGCTCACTCTACAGGTTCAGAGAACCATTTGGGAAGATTGAAGCCTGCATCTTTCGGAAGCGCAGAATATGCCCGTGAGGAACTTGTTGCCGAACTGAGTGCCGCCCTGGTAGCCCAGCGTTTCGGTATGACCAAGCACTTGAAGGAAGACAGTGCCAGTTATCTGAAAAACTGGCTCGATAGCTTGAAGGAATCGCCTGAGTTCATCAAGACTACGCTTACCGATGTGAAGAAGGCTTCTCACATGATCAACCAGCATATTGATGCCATGCAGCTGAAAATAGACCAGGAACAAAATCAAGAGGCTGAGCAGAAGCAAGAGAAAGCTCCAACGATGTATTACGCATCAGTGGCGTATCTCCAGACTACCGATGCTACAGACCGTCTCGACAAGTTCAAAAATGACGGCAACTACGATGCACTCCTTACTGAGGCTAAGGAATACGACCAGGGTGATGCCCCTGACCTCTCCAAAATCAATCTCTCTCCAACTAAATACCGTGGAGATGATCTCCTTGTTGAAGATGAGCATTATGCTGTTGTATATAATCCAACAGTTGGAGGCACATACGATGTGATGCGCAAGGTAAGCGCAGAGGAAATCAAGGATAACATCATCCGCTACGGTCTCCCAGAGGATGCAACAGACGACGTAAAGGAAGTTGCCAAGCAAATGGAAAAAGAAGAGGTTATTGCTCAGGAAGAAGAGCAACACTACCATCGAGGACGATAATTCATCCCATTCAATTAAAGACAGTCACTTTGTTGGCTGTCTTTTTTGATGTAATAAATAGATAGGGTGTTACTCTCATGGCCATTTTTGAGTGCAAGTATAAAGTCAAAGTCTCATGATGAAACTAAAATCGTCCGTTGACGGACGATTTTAATGATATAAAGTGTCGCGGAATTAAGAATATAGTCTTTTCTTAATTCAGTATTAGAGTTAAATTATGGAAAAGGTATAAGATACCTCTTCCCAGTTGCTCTTTGCATATGGAGTAGGAATAATTAGAATAAGGCCTTTTCGGAAGTGAATATTCTAAGAATTCATCTCTGAAAATAGTTTCCAATTCATTACTAATATATTCAATATTGCTGTCTTGTTGTATACAATCTTCGGGAATGGTAAATCTCTCTGACAAGAGCCTATTCCATGGCACAACTGCTACTCGTGGTTCCTCTTCTGTTTTATTCATTTGCAAATCAATTATACCATGCGAATCTCCACACTTCGAATAAGATTTTCCAAATCTTAGAGTATAAGAATAGACATCATTCATCATATTTATGTGTATAAATTCGATGTTTTCACATAAATCTCCAAAGTATTTAATGCAATTATATGTGTACTGAAGTAGGAAATATTCACTCGTACCACATGCGTGTAATCTTGCTAATGTGATTATTGAATCTTTTAGCGAAGCCATATCATGGTGCACATTCCATCCATTCAAGATAGACTGAGTCAAAACACTTTTCGGATAAGCAGGGAAATCATCGAAAACTGATATCACTTCCTGTTCATTCATCGAAATGTCCAAATCTTGATTTACTCCCCATTCTTCAAAATCGTCCCAGAGCCAATTTCCCCATTTTTTAGGATGCTTATTTGTAATATCATTAATTAAATAAGCCAAAACTCTTTTTTGTATTAATGTAGGTCCACTCATAAAAAAAATGTTTTTAACTGAAGTTTCGCAAGTGAATATATATCAACTTGCTTGTTTATAAATATACATATTACGTAGCGTATGGGCAACAGGA
>OIZT01000510.1_pt1 | contig 23621 bp, 16 predicted proteins | sample 1588611 | NCBI WGS metagenome assembly OIZT01 (sample SAMN03283278) | human gut metagenome | biome: human-associated habitat; material: feces | host: Homo sapiens | place: Peru | collected 2012
CAGCCGCCGCCGCCGCGCGCAGCCCCCCGGCGCCGAGGCACGCCCCCGCCGCCGCCCCCACGAACGCGCGCCGCGTCATACCGCTCGTCATGCCGTTCATGTTCACGCCTCCCTTGTCCGTCGCCGCCTACGCCACGACGGGGATCTGGGCGGCCGCGACGGACTGGCCGAGGCGGCGCGTCTTCTCGTCCGGCATGAAGATGTCGATCTGCTCGGCGAGGTACGGATCCACCGCCTCCAGTCCCATCTTCGCCGTGTTGAGGATGACTTCGCCGCCGAAGCCGCTTGTCACGCGCCCGAGGACCATCAGGTTCGAGTAGTCGTAGAACTCGCGATACCACGCGGCCGCATTCGCGAGGTAGCGGCCGATCGTGAGGTAGACGCGCAGCGCCTTCTCGTCGTGTTTCTCCATCGCCTCCTGCACGACCTTGAGGCGCTCGGGCAGCTTCATCGACTTCGGGAACTTGAAGCCGAAGAGACGCGCGAGGTGGTCGACGGCCTGCTGCGAGAAGTACATCGCGCCCACGCCCGCGTCGCCGCTCCACTCGTCCTTCGGCGCGTTCGGGTTGAGGTCCACCGGCGCGAACGCAAGCTCGTTGATGCGGCCCGTGAGCGCGCCCTTCGGATTGATGTAGCCGACGGCCTCGCTGGAGCCCATCGCCATGCCGAGGATGCCCGTGCGCTTCATCGCGATCGCGCCCGCGAGCGCCGTCACGTCGCCGTCGTTGAAGACCTCGAACGGGCACTGCCATTCCTCCTCGATGCGCGCGAAGAGGCCGCGCGCAAGGTCCTTCTTCTCGGGCGCCTTTTCGAGGACGGCGCGGATGAGCGAGGCCGGGCCGAGGCGCTTCCCGACGAGCGTGCCCGCCGTCGAACCGCCGATTGCGTCCACGCGCCCGCCGAGGGCGGCGGCGGCGGCCTCCAGACCCGCGCTCAGCTTCTCGTAGTGGTAGTCGGGGTCGGGCTGGTTGCGCGGGTCCCACGGGAACTCCTTCGAGAAGACGACCTTGCCGTTCCGAAGCGCGGAGACCTTGAAGTCGCTCGCGCCGAGGTCGAAGCCGATGCGGGAACCGTTCGTGTTGTTCTTGACGACGACCTCGCGCTCATGCGTCTCGGGCATCTCCTTAAGGGGGACGACCACGGTCTCCAGCGGACGTGCGTAGAGGTCGTTGAAGAAGGCGACGTCGAAGGCCCGCGCACCCTTCTTTTTGTAGGCCCGCGCGATGGGCTTCACGATGTTGTCCGGGCCGGAGAGGTGGAGCTTCCAGCCGCCCGCGCTCCAGAGGACGAACTTGACGACGCGCTCCACGAGGTGCTTCACGCCCGGCAGCATGGCCGGGTGGATGCGCGCGGGCACCGTCAGGTCGTAGCGGTAGACGTTGCCGTCCTCGCGCTCCCACGCGACCGCGATCGTCTGCCCGTCCCCGTGGGCGTGCGCCCGCAGGAAGTTAAGCGCCTTGAGAGGGGCCTGGAAGCCCGTATCCGCCCCGCATCCACATGTACACGTCGCCATGTCAGGTTCCTCCGTGTGTGTGTGTGTTCAGTTCTTAATCTCGCCCTTCTTCAGGCGGTCGAAATAGTCCTTCGTGGTCTTCCACACGACCGGCGAGAGCAGGACGAGGGCGACCAGGTTGGGGAAGGCCATCAGGCCGTTGAAGGTGTCCGCGATGCCCCACACCACCGAGACCGTGAGATAGGGGCCGATGAAGACGACGAGCACGTAGAGGAGGCGGTAGACCTTCACGAGGCCGGCGCGCTTCGGCCCCACGAGGTATTCGAGGCACTTTTCGGAGTAGTAGTCCCAGCCGAGGATCGTCGTGAAGGCGAAGAACGTGAGGGCCGTCATCAGGAAGAAGCTCGCGATGAAGTCGGCCTGCGGACCGAGGAAGGCGAGGCCGCGCGAGAACGCCTCGATCGTGATGTCCACGCCCTTGAGGCCGAGCGACGGCTCCCAGGCGCCCGTCACGACGATGGCGAGGCCCGTCATCGTGCAGATCACGATCGTGTCGATGAACGTGCCCGTCATGCAGACGAGCCCCTGGCGCGTCGGCTCGTTCGTCTTCGCCGCCGCCGCCGCGATCGGGGCCGAGCCGAGGCCCGCCTCGTTCGAGAAGATGCCGCGCGCGATGCCCTTCTGCATCGCGATGAAGATCGTCCCCACCATGCCGCCCGTGAACGCGCTCGGGTTGAACGCCGCGCGCACGATCAGCTCCAGCGCGGCCGTCACCTTCGAGAGGTTGCCCAGGAGGAGGAACGCGATGATGACCACGTAGAAGATCGCCATGAACGGCACGATCACCGTCGAGACCTTCGCGATGCGCTGGAGGCCGCCGATCACGACGAGGCCCACGCACGCCGTCACGATGAGACCCGCCACGACCACGGGCACCGAGTAGGTGGTGCCGAAGAGCTGCAGACCCGTCGCCATGTCCGCCGGGTTGAAGTTCGGGTCGAAGAAGCGCTGCACGGCGGAGGTGATGCCGTGGATCTGCGTGATCGTGCCGATGCCCATGATGCCCGCGAGGGCGCCGAAGACCGCGAAGGCGACGGCGAGCGGCTTCCACTTCCTCCCGAGGCCCTTCTCGATGTAGTAGAACGGGCCGCCGAGGACACGGCCGTCGGGCGCGACCTCGCGGTACTTCACCGCGAGAAGCCCTTCGGCGTACTTCGTCGCCATGCCGAAGAAGGCCGCGACCTCCATCCAGAAGAGCGCCCCGGGGCCGCCCGTGCCGATGGCCGTCGCGACGCCCACGATGTTGCCCGTGCCGATCGTCGCGGAGAGCGCGGTGCAGAGCGCGCCGAACTGGCTCACCTCGCCGTTCACGCCCGGATCCACCTCCTGGTGGAACATGTACTGGAACGCGCGCTTGAGGTTGAAGAGGTGGGTGAAGCGGAGGATACACGTGAGGAGGAGGCCCGTCACGAGGATGGCGGCGATGAGCGGCACGCCCCACACCCAGCCGTCCACCATCTCCACGAAGTTCGTGAAGGACACCAGCCAGTCGCTCGTCGCCTCCACCGTCTTCGCGACGGCCCCGGTCTGCGCCGCCTCGGGCGTCGTCTCGACCACCTTCAGCGCCGTAGGCGCAACGTTCGTAGCGGTCTGCGCCAGCGTCGCAAGCCCAGCAAAGACAGCGGCCCCGGCAACAGCAAGCATCTTCTTCATCGTCAACCTTTCCGTATCCGTTCAGAAAAGGCGATTCTACCAAAAGCCCCGCACACCAGCAAGGAGAGATTCGTCGCCGCGCTGCGCGGCTTGGGAGATGAAGTCGCCGCGCTGCGCGCGGCGACTTCATTCACGCGATGGAGGGCTTGCGGCCTTCGAGGGCGGGATTGTGGTGGGCCCAGAGGGCCTGGCGGGCGACGCCGAGCATGATGGCGGCGTCATCCCGCGTCTGCACGCCGCGCGAGAAGATGCGATGGATGCCCTGCATCATGTGCTCGGTCTGCTTCTCGTCCATGAAGCCGATGTCCCGCAGCATCGTCTGCCAGTTCTTCATGAGCTGCATCTTCTGCGCCTGGGGCGCGGGCGGGGCCTTCTCGTGCGGCGGCACGTAGGCGCCCGTCGCGGTGAAGAACTCGTAGCAGGTGATGAGGACGGCCTGGGAGAGGTTGATGGAGGTGTAGCCCTCGTCGACGGGAATGCGGATGAGGTGGGTACACTGGGCGACCTCCTCATTGAGGAGCCCCTTGTCCTCGCGGCCGAAGACGAGCGCGACGGGACCGGTCGCGGCGAGCGCGAGAATGTCCCCCGCGCAGTCGCGCGGCGCCTTCACGTGCTGGCGGTAGAGCCCGCCGCGCGCCGTCGTGCCGACCACGGCGACGCAGTCCGCGACGGCCTCCTCGAACGTGGCGAACTCGCGCCGGTTCCGGAGGATGTCCGTCGCGTGGACGGCCATGCGCTCGCCCTCGCTCCAGTCGTTCTGGAGGTTGGGCGCGGCGAGCACGAGGTTGTGGAAGCCCATGTTGGCCATCGCGCGGCAGGCACTGCCGACGTTGCCGGTGTAGAGGGTGCCGACGAGGACGACCCGGATGTTTTCGAGGACGGACATGGCGTTCACTCCACGGTGCGGGGGCCGGAGGAGTCGCGGCCGAAGCCCTTCGGCGTCGAGGTGTCGCCGCGGATGGTCTGCCGCTTTTCGTTCAGCGGGTTGCGCACGCTCGCGCAGAGCGTGCCCTGGAAGCGGACGAGGAAGCCCTTGCCGTCGGGCGCCTTCTGCGCGACGAGGCAACCCGTGCCCTGCTCGAAATACTCCCAGTTCTCATCCTCGTCGAGGTAGAGGTTCCCGGCGGTGGACATCCGCTGGTAGGCGGTGAAGCGCGTGCCGTCCGGCAGCTCGACGCGCACCTTCAGCTTCGACTTGAACGGCAGCTGCACGCCGTTGGAAAGCACGAAAACGGAGGTGCGCGGCTCCTTGTCGGCCCCATAGTCGACATGGACGAACGCGCCCGACTCGTCCACGAACTTCTGGCTGCGCGTCGCCTCGAAGGACGCGCAGCCGGCGAACAGCGCAAGCGCGAGCGCCGCCATGATCTTGAACCTCTGCATGGCACGTATTATAGCACAATTATCCGCCCTGGCGCGGTACGCCCCCCGGCGAACCATCCGACGGACAGGACAACCGCGAGCCAGACCTGGCGGGGAACCGTCATGTCCAGGGCCCAGGCGGGATCCGGCCCCGCGTAGAACCCCCAGAGCGCGCACAGGACGGCCAGCCCGTCCGCCACGGTCCCGCAGCAGCCGTCCCCCCGCCACGAGGCACCGCGCGGCGAACGGCTCCGCGTGGAACGCCGCCGCGAGGGCGATCCGAACAGCCCAGCGCATCCCGACGCCCCTCATTTCCTGAACAACTGTCCCCGCGCGGCACCCCGCCATTCGCCAGATTGCAACGGCAACAGCGCGGAGACCAGAACGACCACGCCCGACAGAATCCGTTTCCCTTTCATCGTTCTCCTTCCCTTCATTTACCCAGTGGAATATCAAGAATGGACTTTCCGTTGACGTCAATGACTGACTTCACCTTCCCGTCTTTGTCGAAGAAACACATCGGCCCTGCAAATGTCGTGTCTCTTGTCCGTACCGCACTTCTGACTTCTCCATTCGCGTAGTAATCTACGAGGAAACCTTCCTTATCCCCCTTGGGGTGAACACTCCCATCCATGCGTGGGTAAACCATCCTGGAAGTTCCATCCCAACTGGACGTCCCGTCCCCGCACATTCTCAATCAACGAAGTATGGACCAGGTTACTTCCCCGATAGGACACCGTGACAATCCCGCCTGACGGAGAATTGGCATGGGCGGAAACGTTCTGTCGATAGACTTGGAGTCCCCGTCTTTGCAGACGGACCGCCCGCGTATGGTAAGCGTGCGGTACACTGGACTCTTCATTTGCCATCAACAATGATCCCACCAGAAGACCTACCGTCAAAAGGGCATTTGAAAGCAGCCGTTCGGACGCCACGCGCCGGGGGCGGCGCGTGTACTTCGCGCACCTGGCAGACAGGTCGCGCGGGAGTACGTCTTTCCCGATAGCATTCACGTCCAGACTTCCGACGCCTCTCACATCCTGATCAGGAGTTCAAACTTTACGGGGACCTCGCGTTCGAGCTTCCCGTCGACGTCGTCAAACGAAGACGGTTCCCCGTCCATGTCGAAGCGGTAGATGCGTCCACGGTAGGCCGGGCCGCGTTCCGTATCGAAGGTCGTCTCGGTCTGCCGGGTATTCCCGTTCAGGTAGTACAGGGCACTGAAGCAGACATTCGAAACCTCCTCCCTCCCGCTCCACATGCCCTTTTCGTCGAAAAGCCACGTCTCGCTTCGCTTCACTCCGTCCTGCCATCGGAACGCACGCAGGATACGGAGATCGGTCCCCGCGAAACCGGCATTGACGATCTCACCGTCGAGTGCGTTCGTCACCGTACACCAGTGGAAATTCCTGTCGGAATAGTCCTCCCGGAAAATTTCCTTCCGCCTAAATATCCCGCCGTCGAGAAACTCATGCCGGCGGCAGACCCGGAGGCCCCGTTCATACAGACAATCGGCCCTCTCCCGCTGTCCCCGCGCGGCATCCCGCCATTCGCCGGATTGCAGCGGCAACAGCGCGGAGACCAAAACGACCACGGACACGAGGTATTTTGTCATTTCCATATCTTTTCCCTTTTCCAGGTGTCCACATTCCATGCCCCACGTCAAAGCGCACAGCCACAATCTTGTCGCGCTCCTGCGCAACTGTTCGGACGCCACGCGCCGAGGGCGGCGCGGGTACTTCGCGCGCTGGGCCGACAGGTCGCGCGGGAGCAGGTCTTTCCCGGTGTCGTTCACTCCCCGACTTTCGGTGTCCTTCATTTCCTGAACAGGAGCTCGACTTTCATGGGGGCCTCACGTTCGAGTATCCCGTCGACGTCGTCAAACGAGGACGGTTCCCCGTTCATGTCGAAGAAATACATACGCCCACGGTAGACCGGGCCGCGTTCCGTACGGACGGTCGTCTCGGTCTCCCGGGTGTTCCCGTTCAGGTAGTACAGGGCGCTGAAGCAGACATTCGAGACCTTCTCCCTCCCGTTCCACATGCCCTTCTCGTCAAAATACCACGTCACACCTCGCTTCTTCACCCCATCCTGCCACTGGAACGCATTCAGGATACGGAGGCCGGTCCCCTTGAAGCCAGCATTGACGATCTCACCATCAAGTTCGTTCGTCACCGTACACCAGTGGAAATTCCTGCCGGAAGAGTCCTGCCGGAAGATTTCCTTCCGCCGGAAGATCCCGCCGTCGAGGAACGCATACTGGCGACAGACCTGGAGGCCCCGTTCACGCAGCCGGTCGGCCCTCTCCCGCTGTCCCCGCGCGGCATCCCGCCATTCGTCGGATTGCAGCGGCAACAGCGCGGAGACCGACATGGCTGCGAAGAACAGATACTCTTTCATTTTCATTTCATGCTCCTATTTCATGTTCCTGAGATCGATCCCAAGACCGTAGGCTGTTGGGCCAAGGCACATTCTGAGGGTTGTATTCGTACGAACGGGCGTTAACAGGAAGGCTTCAGGCGACGTATAGGCATACCATCCAAATTCTGTCAGAGGCAATTGAATTCCTGCCGCCGCCGCAATTCGGGCAACCGCATGGGCGCAATTGTTGTTCACGGCATTGTACTTATATCCAGAGGATATAAGCATCCTCAAATTCCGAGCTTCGCCGATGCCTTTCAGAAAGTCATTACGTGTTAGATGCCAGGTCTTTGTTGCCTCGATGCGCGTATTTGGATCTGGAGACTCGTACAAACCATCAACATCAGATGGAATCACCTCCACCGTCCCATCATCATCTTCCTTAAAGTTGACGCATCTACGATTCTCTGGATAGAACCCCGCCGTCACGCCCACAAACTTCCGCTCTTCTTCGTTCAGAACACCCATGGGGCTACAGGAAAACTTCCAAGTGGTAGATGGACCTTGAAGTCCGGCTTCAGCACATGTACGTCGCGCACCGCAGCCGCGAACGTGCAGTCCTCCCAGGTGATCTCGGTTTCGTCCTCCCCCAGATCGGATCGGACCTTGTGCCTTGACGGCGCCGGTCCGGAAGTGGTGAGGGTGGCGAGCGGGAACACGATCTCACGCTTCCCCGACGCGAACCGCCATCCCGGCCGGGCCGTCACCCTGACCTGGGCGTCCTTCGCCACACCGACGCGGGAGACGTGGAACCCCGCGTCCCCCGTCCCCGTCACACGCACGCCGGGCGCGTCGACGATGACGAACCCGTTCGTGACGACCGCGCCGGACAGCCTCCCGCAGCACAAGAGGAGCGCGGCGCAGAACGCCAAGGCCCCATGCGTCCGCAGACCGCCGTCAACTCTCGTTTTTTCCCGTGTCCACATTCCCAATCCTCCACGTTGAAGCACACATCCACGTTCTGAAAACGCCACTACAGTATCATAAACGGCGAGAATCCGTCAAGCACCTATCCGCAGAAAACGGTCGCGACAAGCGCGACCCTCCCGCACGCCGTCCCTGGGGAAGGTCGCGCTCCCGCGCGACCCTCCCAATCCCTCTTTGTGCTATACTATCCCCCATGAAGAAGACCGATTTCACGAACATGGTGATCGCCCAGTCGGGCGGTCCGTCGATGGTCATCAACCAGTCCCTCGTGGGGGCCGTGCTCGCCGCGCGCGCGCCGCGCGTCGGTGCGCGCATCGGGAGGATCCTCGGCGCGCGTCACGGCATCGCGGGCATCCTCGGACGCGACTACGTGGACCTGCGCAAGGTGGACGAGGGGAAACTGCGCGCAATCGCCGAGACGCCGAGCTCCGCCCTCGGCTCCTGCCGCCTCAAGCCGACGGCGGACGACTGCCGGAAGATCTTCGGGGAGTTCAAGCGCCTCAAGGTGGGCTTCTTCTTCTACATCGGCGGCAACGACTCGGCGGACGCCGCGCGCATCGTCGCGGAGGAGGCGGAGAAGGACGGCTACCCGCTCGTCTGCTACCACATCCCCAAGACGATCGACAACGACCTGCGCAGCTGCGACCACACGCCGGGCTTCGGCTCCGCCGCGCGCTTCGTCGCGTGCGCCTTCAAGGGCGACGACCTCGACAACCGCGCGCTCGGCGGCGTGAAGATCGACGTCGTCATGGGCCGCGACGCGGGCTTCCTCACCGCCGCCTCGGCCCTCGCGCGCGTGCGCAGGGACGACGGCCCGCACCTCATCTACCTGCCGGAGCGTCCGTTCTCTCTCGACGGCTTCGTCGCGGACGTCCAGGCCGCCATGAAGAAATTCGGACGCTGCGTCGTCGCCGTCTCGGAGGGCATCCGCGACGAATCGGGCGCCTCCATCGGCGCGCAGTTCGCCGGCGGCGAGAAGGACAGCCACGGCAACGTGCAGATGAGCGGCACGGGCGCCCTCGGCGACTACCTCGCGAAATACCTCAAGCAGCATGCCGGCGTCGCGCGCGTGCGCGCCGACACTTTCGGCTACCTGCAGCGTTCCTTCCCCGGCATCGCCTCGAAGACCGACCGGAAGGAGGCGCGCGCCATCGGCGCCGCCGCCGTCCGGGCCGCGCTCGCAGGCCGCCTCGCGAAGGGCACGATCGCGATCGTGCGCAAGCCGGGCAAGACGTACGCCGTCGCGTTCGAGCCGCAGCCCATCGCGAACGCCGCCAAGTACACGCGCAGCGTGCCGGACGCCTTCATCGCGGCGAACGGACACGACGTCACGAAGGCATTCCTCGCCTACGCCCGCCCAATCGTCGGCGACCTGCCGCGCTGCGAGATCCTGTGATGCGCCGCGCGGCCCACGCCAAGATCAACCTCACGCTCGAAGTACACGGCACACGGCCGGACGGCTACCACGACCTGCGCAGCGTCGTGCTGCCGATTCCGCTCCACGACGACATCGAGCTGACCCCCGCCGCCGACCTCACCGTCGAAATGGCGGGCGACCTTCCGCCGGAAAAGAACCTCGCCTGGAAGGCCGCCGACGTCCTGCGCCGCGCGACGGGATGCCGAAGGGGCGCGCGCATCGCGATCACGAAACGCATCCCCGTGGGCGCGGGGCTGGGCGGCGGGTCGGCGGACGCGGCGGCCGTCCTGAACGGACTCAACGAACTCTGGGACCTGAACCTCCCCCAGAAACAGCTTGTCGCCCTTGCGGCGGAGGTGGGCAGCGATGTGCCCGCGCTGACGCATGGCGGCCCCGTCCTCATGGAGGGGAGGGGCGAGCGCGTGACGTCGCTTGCGGAGTCGGCGTGTGCGGACGTCCCGCTCCCGGATCTGTCGCGGCTCGTCCTCCGCACACCGCCTGTCTTCGTCTCGACGCCGGAAGTCTTCCGCGCCTTCCGCCCGGAAGACCGGGGACGCGGCGCCAACGACCTCCAGCCGGCAGCCTGCCGTCTCCATCCCGAGATCGCGGTGGCGCTCGCGGAACTGGAGGCGGAGGGGTGTACGGGCGTGATGATGTCCGGCTCGGGGGCGTCGGTCTTCGGCTGGCGCGCGCCCGGCCGTCACGCGGGACGGTAGGAGTCCTTCAGCGTGACCGTGCGGTTGAAGACCGGGGCGCCGGGCTTCGAGTCCCGCGTATCGGCCACGAAGTAGCCGGTGCGCTCGAACTGGAAGCGCTCGCCGGGCGCGGCGGCGGCGAGCGCGGGCTCGACGTAGGCCGTGCCCGTCTTCAATGAATCGCGGTTCATGTAGTCGAGGAAACGCTCGGGACCGTCCCGCAGCGGATCGGGCACCGTGAAGAGGCGGTCATAGAGGCGCACCTCGGCCGGGACGGCGGTTGCGGCGTCGACCCAGTGGATCGTGCCCTTCACCTTGCGTCCGTCGGACGGGTTGCCGCCCCAGCTGCCCTCGTCCCAGGTGCAGCGGATGAGCGTGATCTTCCCCTCGGCGTCCTTCTCGAAGCCCGTGCAGGTGACGATGCACGCCCCGGCGAGGCGTACTTCGCGGCCGGGCGCCAGGCGGAAGAACTTCTTCTCCGGGTTCTCCTGGAAGTCGGCGCGGTCGATCCAGAGTTCGCGCGAGAACGGGATCTCGCGCGTCCCCGCCGCCGCGTCGAGCGGATTGTTCGGCTTCGTGACGGTGCGCGTGCCCGTGAAGTTCTCGATGACGAGCTTCACCGGGTCGAGGACGGCCATGCGGCGCGTCGCCGTCTTGTTGAGTTCTTCGCGCACACACCATTCAAGCAGCGCGGGATCGCTCTCGCTCTCGATCTTCGTCACGCCCACGCGCTCGCAGAACGCGCGGATCGCGGCGGGCGGGAAGCCCCGGCGGCGCATGGCGCACACGGTCGGCATGCGGGGGTCGTCCCAGCCGGAGACGTGCTTCTCGGTGACGAGCTGCAGCAGGAGGCGCTTCGACATCACGGTCCAGGTGATGTTGAGGCGCGCGAACTCGCGCTGGTGCGGACGGATCTTCACGCCGTTGCGCACCGTGAGCAGCCCCTGCTCGTCCATGCGGTCCACCACCCAGTCGTAGAGCGGACGGTGGACCTCGAACTCCAGCGTACACATCGAGTGCGTCACGCCCTCCAGCGCGTCCTCGATCGGATGCGCGAAGTCGTACATCGGATACACGCACCACGCATTGCCCAAGTGGTAGTGCGCGACGTGGCGGATGCGGTAGAGGACGGGGTCGCGGAAGTGGATGTTGGGCGAGGCCATGTCAATCTTCGCCCGCAGGCACCACTCGCCGTCGGCGTACTTGCCATCGCGCATCTCGCGGAAGATGCGCAGGTTGCGTTCGGGATCGGTGTCGCGGGAGGGCGAGGGGCGGCCCGGCTTCTCCGGCACGCCCCGGTAGTCCTTCCACTCCTCCTGCGTGAGGTTGCAGCAGTAGGCCTGCCCGCGCCGGATCAGCTCCTCGGCAATCCGGTACATCTTCTCGAACATGTTCGAGGCGTTGTAGAAGCCCGCCTCGCCGGCGTCGCCCGGTCCCGACCACTGGAAGCCAAGCCAGCGGATGTCGTTCTTGATGTTCTCGGCGTATTCGTCCGACTCCTTCGCCGGATTCGTGTCGTCGAGGCGCAAGTGGCATTCGCCGCCGAAGAGCTGCGCCATGCCGAAGTCGACGCACACGGCCTTGGCGTGGCCGATGTGGATGTAGCCGTTCGGCTCGGGCGGAAAGCGCGTCACCACCGTGCCGCCCGTGCGGCCGGCGGCGACGTCCTCCTCAATCCACTGACGCAGGAAATGCCGGCTCGTGTCCGACTCTTTGACGTTTTCCATTTTGGGACCTACTCAGAAAACCCTAATCCGCAAGGCGGACTGGACAAGCGCGCTACCATCCAAGATTCACGATCGGCAGGCAGCGGCACGTCTGCTGCGGCTCGTCGATGAAGTTCAGGAGACCGATCTGCAGGCCCTCCAGCATGTTCGCCCGGTTGACGAGGCCGAGCTGGAAGCCCTTCGCCGTCGCGCCGACGTCGTTCCAGAGCGCGAGCTGGAAGCCGACGAAGTCCGCCTCCACGACATTCACGAGGCCCAGCTGGGCGCCGACGACGTCCGTGCCCACCGAACTGACGGCGGAAACCTGGAGGCCGTTCACGTTCTCGCGCACGCGCCCGAAGACGCCCACGTCGACGCCGTTGAGGTTCTGGCACTCCCCGTAGAGGGCATTGAGGCGCACGCCGTTGAGGGAAGTCGCCGCAATCGGGATCTGCCCGGGCGAGAACACCGAAAGCATCACATAGCCCTCCGTGCTGGCCTTGAGCGTCGCGGCGGCGGCGAGAATCATCAGTGCAGTCAACAGTTTCTTCATGTTCGTCTCCTTTGGTATTGAACGTCGAATGAAAGTATAGCCTTATTGGGGCGAAAAGGGAAGCGGGATTTGCGGACGAGCCTCTTCGGACGTTCCGCGCCGAGTCTGTTCGGACGTGTCTGCAGCGGGAGGGCCGCGCTTGTCGCGGCCGCACCCGCGCCGGACTACAGTCGGACGTCCCGCGCCGAGGGCGGGCCGCCGGGGACGTCGGCCCCTACCACAGGTCCCAACCGCCATCCCCCCTGTGCGCTGCGCGATCCGACCACGCGCCCGCCGTGGGGGGCGGGATGAGCGATTTCACGTCGGAACTGTTCCGAAGTGAAATCGCGCGCCCCTCTGCCCTGTGGCGTCCCGTGTCGCGGCGCCCCGTGGACAGGTCTGAGCAAATTTGCTAAACAACCGAAGAAACCTGTCAATTTTTCAGTCGATCTGCAAAGGGACGAGCAATGGAAAATCGGATCTCGGGCCGGCGCGCGGCCGTAGTGGCGTCGATGTTCGTCTTCTCGCCCTCGGGCATGCCGAACACGGCCGCCCCCGCCATCATCGACGCAAGCGCGCCGAGCGTTCATCTCGTTTTCATTTTACCCCTCATCGTTTCCGCCATGCGCGCGACCATACCCACATTCCCGCGATCCCGGCGGCGTCCCGGGCGGACGCGCGCCGCGCGGCGGCCTCAGCGGACGATCACCATCGTCCCCGGATTCCGCCCCAGGATGAGATGCCCGTCCCTGGCGAAGAGCGCGATCTTGGCGTCGGCCGCCTTGCTGAACCTCGGGCAGCCCGTGACGCCCGTCGCGAGCAGATAGCCGCCCGCCGGCATCTCGTCCGAAAGCTCCCGCTGCTCCGCCTCGGAGAGGACGAGGCGCGACGCGCCGGAAAAGGCGATTCCCGCCGAAACGGCGTCGGGATCCTGCACCTCGGCCTTGGCGAGCGTCCAGTCGCCGTCGAGGACGAGCACGCCGTTCGTCGCCGTCACGAAACCGTCGAGCCGGTGGGTCGTCGCCTCCTGCCCGCCCAGATTGAGCATCGCACCCTTCGCCGAAAGGCACGGGAAGTCCGACGCGGAGGGCGCGCGGACCGTGAGGGCGTTGTTGGCGAGGTCAAGCGTGCCCGCGCCCGAAAGCGCGTCGAGGCAGTGGGCCGCCGCCGCCCCGCCCTTGCCGTCCTCCCCCCACGTGAGCTTCAGCCCGCCGTACGCGTCCTCGAAGCGGTGGAAGTCGTTCAAGTCAACCGAAGACAGGTTGTCGCTCCACGCAAGGCCGTGGACGTCGTCCCAGTTCGCAAGCCCGTTCGTGCAGACGTTGCCGTAGCAGAAGAAATGCGACTCCCCCGTCGCGTTGTTCGTTTCCGTCGTGCCGGGTATCCCGTAGCGGTCATAGACCCGCACCTCAAAGCGGTTCGCGCCCGGGGGGACGCTCACCGTCCAGACCCCCTTCGGATTGACGAGGTCGCCCGGATTCATCCCGCGCGAGGGCTCCGCCGTCGTGTAGAGCGCCTCCCCGATCGTGAGGCGCACGTAGGCGTTCAGGGTGCAGACGACCTTGAGCGTCTTCGTCTCGGCAGACGTGTTCCACAGCCAGCCCGCGTAGGTGCTGAGCCTCTGGTAGAACTTTTCGCCCCAGAGGTTCCCCACGCCGTCGTAGCGTCCATGCGGGAAGGAGAAGATCGACAGCGCCGTCGTCGTCGTGTTCGTGTAGAGGATGTACGGCGCAACCTCCTTCAGCGGCTTCTTGCCCCAGCCGATGTCCGTGGTGGCGTCGGTAGCCGTAAACGGATTTTGATAGCATGTGAACTTTCCGGACTGGCCGAAGATCACGCCGTCCGGCACGATGTCGGCGAAGCGGACGCAGCCCTCACGGATGTCAAGCGCGCCCCCGTCGAGACGGACCTTGAGCGCAAGCGTCCCCGCCCCCGTCTTAACGAGCGACGCGAACGTGCCGGCATGGGGGCGGGCGGCGACGTCATACAGCATCGAATGGAAGACGCCGGCGCCCTCGAACGTCGTCGCGGGAAAGGCGAAGCCGCCTGCGGACACATCGTAGTTGAAGTCGACGTCGCAGTTCTTCAGCGCCATCGGCCCGGCGACAGCCCCGCTCGGCACCGCCGTCGGCGCGCCGAGGCGCACGAGGACGTTCGTCGCCGCGAAGCCGCCCGTGAAGTCGTTTTCGCCCGAGACGAGGTGGAACCACTTCGGGCGGTCGGCGGAGGAGGTGTCGGCGACGCAGATGCCCCCCGGCCCCGTCACCTTGCCGCGAAAGCCGACCTGATAGAGAACGGTCGAGTTGTCGACGCAGCGGAAGTCCTTCAGAAGCTGCGCGGGGCCGGCCCAGCAGCGCACCGTGCCGGATGCGTCGCGGTCAGGCCAGTCCTGGAAGCTTTCGGGATAAAACCCCTGCGTCGTGTTGTAGACGAGCGTCCAGGGGGCACGCGGGAAATCAGCCTGGAGGGACAGCTTGCCCGCCCCTTCGATCCGGACGGCATTGTTCGCGCCCCCTTCCCACCTCGTGTTCGGGCGCATGACGAACTGGCAGCCGTCCGTCACGGCAAGCCCGCCCGCCGCGCCGGGCGCCAGAATGCGGATGTTCTCGATATAGACCTTCAAGGGCTTGCCCGCCTTCGCAAGCGTCAGTACATGGCCGTTGAGGACAAGGTCGGTCGAATTGTGCATGACCATCTCGCCCACCGTGTCGCCGTTGTCGAGGCGGCTGAGCTGCGCGTCCGCGTCGAGGAGGATGGCGCGCGGAAAGGCGGCGCGGAAGTTTCCCGCAGAGGCCAGCTGCAGCGCGCCCTTGCCGCCGACGCCGACGCCCGCGAGATGGACGGGGCGCGCCAGTTTTCTTTCGTTTTGGGTCACCTCGTTTTGGGACGCCGCCGTCCGGATCCGGAGCGATGCCCCCGACGCGACGAACACCTGCCCGTTCGTCGTCGTCCCCGAGACGCCCGCGCCCAGCACGCTCGCGTAGTTCGCCTCGTCGCTTGCGGCATGGACGGTCGCGCCCTCCTTCACGAACAGGTTGCCCGTCCACCCGTCCAAGGCCGTGGAGAACGTCAGCACGCCGTCGCCGCGCACCTCGATGTCGGCGGTGCCCAGCGACGCGCCGCCGTCCGTGTCGACGTATGCCGTCCCGTTTGCGGCATTGTACGCCGTCAGCGCGGCGGCAAGCGTCTGGTCGCCCGTCACGTTCAAGACGATCGCATCGGCCGCCCGCGCGCCTGCGGCGAACGCGAGGAGGACGACGGCGGAAAGGGGAAAGTAAAATTTTCTCATAATGATTGCATTTTACAATACCCCCCTCTCCCCTGTCAATTGCAAACCCAGACGGGGATGTGGCATCCCGTGTCGCGGCGTCCCGTGGACAGGTCTGAGCAAATTTGCTAAACTGCCCGCAGAAGCCTATCAATTTTTCAGGCGACCTGCAAAAGGGAAGGGACGAGCAATGGAAAATCGGATCTCGGGCCGGCGCGCGGCCGTCGTGGCATCGTTACTGCTCGCGGGCGCCGCATCGGCGAAGCCGCTGGTGTGGTGGACCATGGCGAACGATGCCGCAAACGGCGGGTCGAACATCGTCGCGACAACGACGTTCACGAACTGCGCGAGCGCCGCGAACGAGTTCTACGGGAAAATCGGAAAGGGCTCGAAGTTTCCGAACAACTTCCTGTTGCCCGTGCCGACGAACGGCTTCGAGCATCCGTTCCTGCTGCAGGACGGCGTGTTTGGCGTCCCGGCTGAAAATGCATTCGCCATCGACATCCCGTCGGATCCCAATCGGCCCGGCGACAACCTATGGGGCGCGTCCCTCTCCCCCTACGATCCCGAGGGGAAGCTCAATTGCCCGTCGTTTACGATCGAATTCTTCTTCCGGACGAAGAAATGGACGAACTGGCACGGGCTCATCGTCAAGCCCTATTATGACGGCGAGGGCGAGAATACTAACACGATCGCCATTCGCGAAGTAAGCTACAGCCAAACGAACACGACCCTCGTGCTCGACTACCTCTACCGGGAGGACGGCCGATTGTTCAACGAGAGGGACGTCTTCCTCTATTCTTCATCCTACCCGTCCCGCCCTTCGTCGGCCCCGGTCATCCAGGACGGCAACTGGCATCACATTGCGATCACCGTGGACCAGCCGACGCGCCAGTTGTGCGCGTTCATCGACGGTGAACGCATGGCGACGGTCGCGCTCAAGGGCGACCTCGCCTATTCGGAGGACCCTTCCGTCTCCTGGTGCATCGGCGGCAATCCCAATGCGAATTGGGCGTGGGGCGGGACGATCGACGAAGTCCGCTTCCACGACCGGGCCTTGGCGCCGTCAGAATTCCTGCGGCGGGTGGACACGCTGCCGCCGCCCGCCACGCTCTGGCAGACGGGGGCGTCGGGCCTCTGGGGCGAGGTGGCCAACTGGTCCGGCGGCGTGCCGACGGCGAGCAGGCCGGGGTGGATTATCCAGGAGACGGAGACGCCGATCACGGTCTCCGTCTCGGCGGAGACGACCGGCCCCGGCCAGCTGTACCTGCGCAATTCCGGCAGCCGGACGACCCTGGCCGTGGACGCCCCGCTGGCGTTTTCCGCCGCAGATGTCGCGCTCTTCGAAGGCGGCGCCGTCACGGTGGGGGACGGGGGCGTACTTGCGCTCGACGAGACGACGGCCGCGCTCGCGCCGCTGGCGCAGCTGGTGGTTGCGCCCGGCGGCCTGCTGCGCATGCGCGATGCGGCGCTGACGGCCGATTCGGGCGCGACGCTGGCGGTGTCCGGCCGGATGGACGTCGCGGGCGGGTCCATGGCGCTGGTCGGGGCCGAGCTGGAGATCGCAGGCGAGATGGCCCTGAAGAACAGCACGTTCACGACCTCCGGCCGCGTCCGCGTCCCGGCGGGCGCGACGCTGGCGTTTACGAACGACGCGGCGAACACGTTCCGGTTCCTGCCGAATGCCTCGCTGGAGATCGATGGAGGCACGGTCGATGTAGGCGGAGAGGGCTCCTCTCTCCCGTTCAGGCTGGACGCGGGATCCGCGCTGCACGTGACGGGGACGGGCGCCCTGAAGCTCGCAGGCAAGAAGACGGCGCTGACGGCCCGTTCGGAGACGTTCTCCGGCCAGGCGCAGCTGACGACGTACCATGTGGACGTCACCGCAGTGGGGAACAATGCCACGAACACGTTGACCCTTCGCGACGAGGCCCTGTGGACGACGGTCAATGACGGCGCGTGGACGCTGGGCACCAGCCGCCATGGCAATTCGTGCGTCGTCGTCAACCTGGAAAGCCGGCAGCCCGTGCGCATCCCGTACGGCGTCGTGGTGGGGGCCGTGCAAAATGCCGTCCTGAACCTCCGCAAGGGGCAGTTTCTCAGCGGCGGCGGCAATGTCAACGGCGTGGGGTATGCGTGCGGCGACACTGCGGTGACGGGCATCGTGAACGTCGTGGACGGCGTCTTTATGCAGCGGAGCTGCGCACAGTACAAAAAGTGGCTCTACGGCATCACCGTGGGCGACTCGATGCGGACAGAATTGACGACGCATCCCAACGCATATGGACGGGGCACGCTCAACATCCACGCGAACGGCATCGTCTCGAACCTCACCTCATACGCGGCCTATGGGTACGGCCTCTATCTGCGCGTGGGATCCGGGCGCGGCGAGGGCGACATCAACCAGATGGGCGGCGCGTTCTACCACAGCGGCCGCTACCAGGCCGTCCTCGGCCTCTGGGGCGGCACGGGGCGCTGGACGCTCACGAGCAACGCGACGGCGCGGGTCTGCTCGGATGTCTATGTGGGCGGTTCGCTCACGAACCTCCTGTGCGGCTTCGTCGAGGGGAAGAACGTCGGGACGTCGCCGGAGTTCATGTCGACCTTCGACGTGGACGACCATACGGCAAAGGGGACGCTTTCCGTCGTCTCCGGGACGTTCCTGTCGCCGTCGAATCTCTTCGTCTCCGTGGACGGCACGGGCACGCTCGTCCTGGGCGAAGATCCGGCGGCGCGCCTGGTCGCGCGCAACGTGGTCCTCTCGAACACGGTCGACGCGGCGCGCGGCGCGCGTTATCCTTCGACGCTGAAGTTCGTGTTCGGCGCGGAGGGGTGCGGGCGCCTGGTGTGCGGCGCCGAGGACGGCGCGGGCGTCGTCCAGCCCACGGGGCGGCTCGTCGTTTCCCCGGGGTCGAAGCTGGAGGTCGACCTCTCGGCCTTGAGGAATCGGAGCGACACGTGGCATCCGCTCGTCGCCTGCGCGGAGCTGGAAGGGTCGTTCACGCCATCCGACGTGACCGTCACGCCTCCCGCAGACGGCTCCCTCTGCGGGTCGCTGTTCGTGGGGACGCACAAAGGCGTGAATGGCCTGTGGTGGGTGATTCAGCGCGGCGCAATGATCATCATCAGGTAGGCGCGCCGGGCCCGTTTGGCCGTCCCGCGCCGCGCCTGTGCCGCCGTGTCTGCAGCGGGAGCGCCGCGCGCACAAAATGCGTCACTGAACAGCGGGTGTAGAAACCCCGCTGTTCAGTGACGCATTACCAATTTATTCCCCGATCTCGAACGTGAACGCATGGACGTCTTCCGGCGAGATCAGGTATTCCCTGCGCGGCCTGGCACCCCAGCTGTTCCGTCCGCCAAGCCCCATCTGGGCGCCATCGACGTGGACAATCCACTCGCCGCAGTTCCTCAGTTCGCACGGATGCTTGCGCGCCATGAGCTCGTCGATCGTGTAGGGCGAGATGGAGAAGGAGAATGGGCGGGCGGCGCGCACGGAGAAGCCGCGTCCGTCCGCCGTCTCAAAGCGGACGGCTAGGACGTCCGTCCGCGTACCGGACTCCTGCGGCTCCACGTAGGGGAAAAAGAATTTGTCGAACGGCAGCGACCAGAGTCCGTATGTCGCGGATGCCTTGCGGTCCGAGTACGACTCGCCGGGGCCGCGTCCGAGCCAGCGCGCGCGCACGAACGTGCGTGGCAGCCGGAACGAGAAGCCGACGCGCGGAACGACCGAAAGCCCCTTCCCGCGCGCGTCCAGCGACAGTGCGACGTGCGCCCCCTTCCCGCGCCGCGTCACCTTCAGCGTCGCGGGATCGTCGAACGTCCGCCAGAAGCGGCACTCGGCCGCCATGTTCCAGCCCCGGTCGTTGTCCGTCGGCGCGCGGAAGAACGACGGACGGAACGTCTTGAAGTCGGGGAGCAGAAGCGGCCCGGAGGGCGGCAGCTCGACCGGGGCCTCCGGCAGGAGCGCGACCTGCTCGCGGGCGCATTCAAAGCCCTTGGGCGCCCACGGCGTCGCCTCGGCGAGACGGAAGACGAACGTCCAGGTCTGGAGCGCGTCCGCCTTGCGCGGCCGCGGCGGCAACTGCACGGACAGTGCCGTGCGCGGGGCCAAGGCTTCCCGGCGTGGACCGCCAGTCTCCTTCACGACGCCGTTCTCAGCGTACTCCCAGATCATCTCGTACCGGTCGAGGTTGACGAAGAAGGCATCGTTGAAAAGGCGGAAGCGCCCCGCCGGCGCGTCCGCCGCCGTCACGAGGACGTCGCGGTGCGCGTACTTCACCTCCGCCGCCTGCGGGCTGGGCGTGCGGTCCGCCTGGAAGATCCCGTTGCAGTTGAAGTTGTCGTCGTTGGGCGTGTCGCCGAAGTCGCCGCCGTAGGCGAAGAACGCGCCGTCGGGGCCGCATCTGCGGAGGCCCTGGTCGACGAAGTCCCAGATGAAGCCGCCCTGAATGGACGGATTCGCGCGCATGGCGTTCCACGTCTCCGCAAGGTCGCCGGACGAGTTCCCCATGGCGTGCGAATACTCGACAAGCAGAAGCGTCTTCGCCGCGTCGGGCGCATAGTCCCGCAGACGCTCAAGCTGCGGATAGTAGCCGGGAATGAAGTCCGAGGCGCGGTGGTCGTCCGAGCAGGAGAAGACGCGCGTCGCGTCGAGCGCGTACACGGCCTCGCGGCACGCGCGGAAGAAGTCGCTCTTCACGTTGTTCTCGTTGCCGTGGCTCCAGATGACGACCGAGGGATGGTTCCGGTCGCGCCGCACCATGCCCGTCACGCGCGCCAGCGCACTTTCGCGGAAGCGCGGATCGACGAGCGGACTGCGCGCGAACGACCCCTTCGTCCCGTAGGAGCGCGGATGGATCGTCGGGTTGTAGAGGAACGTGTCGACGGCGCTCGCGCCGAAGCCGTTGCTCTCCAGGTTCGCCTCGTCCAGGACGTAGAGCCCGTACTCGTCGCAGAGGTCGTAGAACGCGGGATCGTTCGGGTAGTGGCTCGTGCGGACGGCGTTGATGTTGTGGCGTTTCATGAGGCGGATGTCCTCGACCATCCGTTCGCGCGTCACGAAGTAGCCTTCGTCGGGGTCGATCTCGTGCCGGTTGACGCCCTTGAAGAGGACCGGCTGTCCGTTCACGCAGATGCGCCCGCCCAGCAGGGCGACCTCGCGGAATCCCACGCGGAACGGTAGCCGCTCGAGAACATCCCCGGACGGCGCACGGAGCTCGACGGACAGCGTGTAGAGGTACGGATCCTCCGCGCTCCAGAGACGGGGCGACGGCACGCGCAACTGCGCATTCGTCCCCTGTGCCCGCGCGACGACATTCCCCTGCGCGTCGGCCAGCACCAGGCGGACATCGCACGCCCCCGTCGTCTCGACCGTCACGCCGCACGTCCAGGTCCCGCCGGCGTAGGGCTGGCCGGCGTCCGCACGCGCCGTCACGATGCGCACGTCCGATGCGTGCGCGACCGGGCGCGACTGTAGGACGACCGAACGGAAGAGGCCCGAAAGGCGCCAGAAGTCCTGATCCTCCAGATAGGAGCCGTCCATCAGCCGGACCGTCCGCACGGCGAGGACGTTCTCGCCGTCCGCCAGCGCGTCCGTGACGTCGAACGAGGCCCCCTGCCGCCCGTCTTCAGCGTAGCCGATCCGCTTCCCGTTCAACCACACGAAGATCGCCGACCCGAACCCCTCGAAACGCAGGTGCGTCCGCCGCGAACGCCAGCCCACCGGCAGACGGAACGTGCGGCGGTACGAGCCGAAGCCGTTGCGCTCGCGGTAGGCCAGGAACGTCTTCGGCGGGACGCCCGAGACGAACGGCGGATCCGCCTGCCACCACCAGCCGTCGTTCTTGTAGATGGGCGTGCCGAAGCCCTGCGTCTCAAGGCAGCCCGGCACGCGGATGTCACGCCAGCCGGAGACGTCGAAGTCCGGCCGTTCGTACCCTTCCGGCAGGGCACCTTCGTCAGGCGTCCAGTGCAACTTCCACGTGCCGTCGAGGGAGAACGTGCGGTCTCCGGGCAACGTCAGCGAAGCCGTCTGTGGCAGCGTCCCCTCGCGGAAGCGGAGCGGATTCTCCCACGGCGGACGGCTCTCGAAACGGTGCGCGCGGTACGTCGCCATCGGCGCCTCGCCATCCTCCGGCGGCCCCATGAGCGCCTGCAGGTCGACCCAGGCGCCGGCGGCGGCGCCGCGCGTCGAGAGCGTCACGATGCCGGCATTTGCGACGTCGACATCGAAGTCCAGGAGCGGGTCATCCGCCGACAGCGCGCCGCTCGTCCAGAGGACGCGGTCGCCGTCCGACAGCCGGAACTCGAGCGTCCCCGCCGCGCCGTCGGCGACCCCGACCTGCCCGAGCAGCCGCCGCGCCCCGGCGCGAATCACGTCCCAGTCGGACGGACCGCGCACGGGGACCGTGTAGCCGCGCCCCGGCGCGTGCCCGTTCTTCACGAACACACCGCCCTCCATGGCCGAACGCGGTTCGGCAAACGAGGTGTCCAGCACCGCGCGCACAAGGCGGGTCTCCGCACCCGACGCCACAATGGCGAGGCCGTGTACAATCCCAACGAGACCCGTTCGTACGGCCTGGGCCAAACCGATTCTCAATTTCATAACGTTGTTCCTTTGCGGTTCAAGATTTGCTTGCCCGCTACGCGGCTTTAAGTTGCGCTTCGCGCAGACTGAACTTCATCGCCGGAGCGTAGGGGAAGGAATTTAAAGCCGCGCAGCGGCGATTGAGCCACTTAAAGGCCGAAGGCCGACTTCATCGCTCCCGGATCGCCCCCATGTGCGACCGATCTGTTCCCGACAGCAGGTTGCCGGCGCGGCGGCGCAGGGCGCCCAGCCGATCGGGGACGGGGAGGATGCGCGAGGAATAGCGGCCCCCGGCGTTCGGGATCGACAGCAGGGCGCGGTATTCCGCGAGGAGCGCGGCGGCCTGCGGATCGTCCTTCGCCCGCGCCGCCAGCAATTCGAGGTAGCAGAAGTCCTCCACGCCGTCGCGCGACGCCTCCATCCGCAGCGTCGAGACGGGCTCGGGCGGCAGCCCCTCCTTCGGCGGGTAGATCAGGTAGCCGTCGCCCGCCGGGTAGCGCACCCAGTAGGTCTTGCCGGGCGTGTCGGACTGGCGGATGTAGGCGTGCCAGCCGAACTTCCAGGGATCGTAGGTGAGCCACGTCGCCCCCCAGAACTCGAAGAGCCGCGCACCGTACTTGTGCGCGTAGTGCGGCAGCAGGCGCTCGACCGCGCAGTACGGCGTGTCGAGGCACATCTGCCCGTCGGTCGTCCACCAGATCTGCTGGCCCGCCGCCTGGCGCGCCGCCATCTCCTCCACGGGGAAGCAGCCGTAGTGCCCCGCGCCCCAGGCGTCCAGCGCGCCGTTCCATTCGGGGCAGTGCCGCCACGTGCTCGAATAGATGCGGATCGCGGGATCGACCTCGTGGATCATCCGGCAGCAGGCAATCATCTGCTGGACGACGTTCGTGCGCGAGAAGTGCGGCTCGTCGGAGATGTAGAGCGTGATGCGGTCGGCCCACCCCTTCTCCTTCATGTGGTCCCAGTAGAGCTTCAGAGCCTGCTGGTAGGCGTGCCGGTAGGCGGGGCGCAGCTGCGTCCAGTCCGCCCCCTCGTAGGGCCATGTCCCCTCGTAGGGCGCCTCGCCGAGGAACGGTTTCGGCGGCATGGCCCACCCGAAGCAGTAGAAGGCGCGGGGCGCATACGAGAACGGGAACTTGTAGTGGTCGAAGTAGCGGGCGGCCAGCCGGTCGTAGTCCGCGAAGTCCGCCGTCACGGTGCCGTCCGCCGCCTTCCTGAACGTCACGTCGCCGAGGCTGTCCGGGCACGCCTTCTTCGCGGCCATGAACGCCCACAGCTTCTCGCGCCGTTCGTCCGCCGTCGCGCCCAGCGCCTTCCAGTAACGGCTCCCCAGGCGCAGGTCGTAGACGGCGGGGAACGACGGACGCGCGGGCAGCGCGAAGCTCCACACCTTCACGGCGAGGGGATCCGTGCGCACGACCGCGCCGTCCAGCTTCCAGACGAGCCGCCCGCGGTAGGTGCCGGCCTTCGTCTGGGCGTCCGCCGAGACATTGACCCAGAACGCCTGCGTCCGGTTCGGCACGAGCGTGCCGCAGGCGGTC
>OIZT01000512.1_pt1 | contig 23547 bp, 26 predicted proteins | sample 1588611 | NCBI WGS metagenome assembly OIZT01 (sample SAMN03283278) | human gut metagenome | biome: human-associated habitat; material: feces | host: Homo sapiens | place: Peru | collected 2012
TCATCAGGAGTCAAATCTACACTATTCGGAGCTATCTCCACCTTGTCCTCACTCACATTAGGATTATGCCTCAATACATAGCGCACATTAGCAGGACTCATGCAACCTATATAATCAGAAATACGATATAATTCCTTCTCCTTACGACGGAACATCTTATACAGTACACCCTTTACACCCGTCTTCGACAGCATACCCATATCCACTGCATTCTGTGGGAAGATGTCTTTAAGTAGGAGATAAGTCATTGCCTTGCCACCAGAAACCTTCTTAGCATATTTGATGACATTATTAAATGTGATAGGAGGAGTGCTATATAAAATAATATCAAACTTAACATTACCGAAATGCGTCTTTAGAGCACGTTTAAACAGACTTTCTAATAGCAACTGACCAATACCCTTTTCTATGACATTCGTTTTAGTTACATTCAACGTACGCACACCAAGGCAATGGATTCTCCCATCTGTTTTCACCTTTGTAGGTTTCCCTGTTCTCCGTTCGTTTGGGTGAATGATATAGACATCATGTCCCTCGTCACGAAATTTACGCATTAAGTCGGTATAAATGCCACGTGCCTCAATGTTTGTAAAGCCTGATGACATTGTTAGGAAAAGGATCTTCATTATTATTAGTCTTTTATCGTTTTGAATCTCTTTAAGTGACTCCACGCCAACGTTGCAAAAGTCATCAATAAACTGTCATTATACACCATTTGGTGTTTCCATCGGTTTCTCCACCATCTCTTTGTCTTAAACATTAGAATAGCCAACAGTCCATCATGGGGTTTCTTATCTTCAAATTCAGGATGAAGAATATCTTTTAAAATACGTTGTTCCCAATAATGGTTTCTCTCTATTTTTGGAAAAATATCCTCAGCAAATCCTAAGTTATCAGTACAAATCGCATTAATATGATTGAAAAATTGGTAAAGCCCGATTTCTTTTAAAAAAAGTATTGTAGCATTCCAATCCACTTCGTGCGAATGTGCCTTTACGAAGAACGCCCAGTCAAGTATCTGACGCAAGTTGAGGTATTCTCCTGCAAAATGCTGTCCCATGTGGCGCATCAAGAATATGGCATTAAAGTCAGCTGAAGGCAGATAAATCTTTGTTCCTTCTATTTCCCTGCAATTCTTTTCTGCAAGCAACTTTAATTGGGCTTCTATCTTCGGGGCATCACGATGAGCCTTTGTATTTATAAAATCATAATGATTCTCTACCGCCACACCATGAAAGTTAAAGACCGTATGATGCTCATGACCATCGTCTATCTTGATGCCCAACTGCTCTGCTATAAAGGCGTCTGCTTCTTTCCACTTGCCAAAATTGTAAATATCCAAATCACCTACTGCACGATGATTCGGTATGGGCCAATCCAATGAAAGTCCATACCCCTTCAGCACCATCATCCTTATACCATTACTTGCATATAGTCGAGCCAAGTCTGTCATAGCTCTTTCATGCTTAGCATACATTCTCTCAAAATTCATCACTTGTCCAATCCACTGCATTTTCAATGGCTTGGGCATATTTCCAACCTGTTCTGAATAACTTATACATAGTTGTTGCATACTATTGAAGCAGATACCAACCAACGACTGCTTTTTAGCCACATCATATAGTTGCTCCCACTCATTGGCTGTAGGAATTGTTGATAACTGGGACAAGTCTATTGAACTCCGTATCAACTCAAAGAATAATTGGTTAATTGATTTTTTCAATGATATTTTAGTTTTTCTATTTAAGAACTTCATAGATTTTTATATACACTTCCAAACAAGAGTCTAAGCTAAGAACTGCATACTATTCATCGTTTTCAATCTATCCTCTTGTTTAATATCACAAAAGAATAATAGTACTCAGATACGTACCCATGTATCCTGTAATAAATTCCAGACTTTCTGTATTGAATATTCTTCGTACACACGTTGTCTTGCTAATTGTCCTAATAGGGCTGCTTCATGGGGATTATCAAGTATGTATCTGACTGCCTTTTCTAGTAGAACAACATTTTTCACTGGCACACAAATGCCACACCTCCTTTTTTTATCATTGACATTGAGCATTTCAGGTATTGCTCCGACAGGCGTTGCTACAATTGGACAACCACATGCCATACTTTCTATTATCACATTCGGAAACCCCTCAGAATAGGTCGGCAAGACAAATACTGAAGCAGACAACATTTCTTTTATCACTTCCTTATAAGGCATTGCTCCACAAATGGTCATTTTTTCTTCACCAATCAAAGTATGTAATTTATCTTTTACATATTCATTTGGTATCGGTCCGATGAAGAGCACTCTTATTCCATCGATATCACGACAAGCTTCTGCTAGTTCATATATGCCTTTCGCTTCCAACATTTGACCGACAAAAACAACTTTTTTTTCGTCTCTTCTTATGTTGCTTATATTATGGTCAATACATTCTTGTGTTTCTAACGATAGTGGATTAGGAATATAACAGATATGATTATAGCCCTGCTGCGCCAATGTATTATAAGATGCCATATCCATAAGTACCACCCTATCGACTGAACCTATTACCCTTTTTAGCAACTTTTTCTCCCAGTCATTTCGCTGAAATATATTAGGAATGCGTCCAAAGTGAAAATGCACTATAGTTTTTGCTCCATATTTCCGAGCTAAGTAAATTATAGCTAAATCTTTTATCAAACTAACTGAAGCACTTGTACAAATATGTACAACATCTATATTACCAAATCTCAGCTCTTTTCTTACTTTCTTAATCAATGGTAGATAATTGGCAATTCCTTTTTTTAATCTCCACCAAATACCCCCATCTATGAGTTGATTATTTATATTCTCATTATAACAAGGTACAAGTTCCACACTTGTTCTGACGATTTCCTTATTATAATAATTCCATATATTCGCTGACCATTTGGCAATTCCGCCAACAACACTACTTGTTAACGGAGAAACAAACAAAACACGTTGTTTTTGTTCAGACTCTATCATAGAAAAGATGTTCTAAATATTCTCTAGTGAAACGTTGCTCTTCTGTATAAAGTTTCTTCTCATGAGCAATTATCTCATCTATTGTCCAATTCATTTTCAATATCTTCGCGGGAATACCACCTACAACAGAATAAGGAGGCACGTCTCTACATACCACAGCTCCCGCTGCTATCGTTGCGCCACGTCCTACATGTACGCCAGATAAAATCGTTACATTGCAACCTATCCATACGTCTTTATCAATAATGACATCTTTATCATATCCTTGGGGCTTATTATTTTCATTGATATCTGTCACCCACAAACCGCATAGACGTGCATGATTACCCGTATGTATAGTCAAATGTTCTGCTATCGCACAATTTCCTTTTATTATAACCTTGGCATTAGGAGTTGAAATAAAAGCATTTGGGCCTACACTTACATTATCGTAGATGTAACAATTAGCTTCATTGATACATATGGGGGGGGTAATTATTACACTTTCAGAAATATAGCCAAATTTTGTTTTTCTGACACTAAAATATTTTCTATATAACATATACACTCCCCTTACCAAGAGATTACGCTTTACGCTTTTACGAATATTCATGATTCCAAAAGTTTTATGTATGATTCAATAAATTTCTTCATAGAAAATTTCTCTTCTGCTATTTGTCGACTACGCTTACGATACCTCACATAAGTTTCGTCATCTACACTCAATAATGCCTCTATAGCATCCGCCATACTATCAGCTAAATTAGGATTGAACAATGTCCCATTTTCGCCTGGAGTTACATAAATTGAATTGTCGCAGACATTACTACATGCAATCGGTAACCCGCAAGCCATAGCCTCACAAACAACATTGGGAGTTCCCTCATAGAAAGATGGCAAAATAAAGAAATCCGCATCTTGGTATTTTTCTTTTATTTGTTTGGTTTTATCCAACAAGCTGATGCAGTCGTCCACTTCAAGTTGATGTATTTTATCCATACACTCCTCAAAATAGTCTACGTTGCTTGTTGTCTTACCATACCAACTAATATGAAACTTCAAGCCGCGACTCTTTAAAATTTTCACCGCATTGATAAATCCCAAGGTGTTTTTTGGTGGCCAGATAGAAGCAGCAACAACAATTTCTGGTATATTCCTACGTGTATGTAATATAGGAGTAAATATATCAGTATCTACAAAATTAGCTATCGTTATAGTCTTATTTTTTAAACTCTGGAATTTATTTATTATAAATGCTTCTTGAGCAAAGGCATTAGGCACAACATAATTTGCAGAACGGAACAAGAAGAATCTTATCCTTTCGTTCATGCCTATCATTTGTGTAGTATTGCGTTCTGATACAATCAGTTTAAAACTATGATTAAACATATGTGCCAAAGATGCAATAATTGATGGTGTTTCTAAATACGAAATGACCCAGTTTGGCTTTATACGCTTTATGTATTTTGCAACGGCCCAAATTCGTTTATAAGGATTGTGTCCTTTCTTCAAATAAACGTAGGGCACTCCAGCATTTAATATTGTATCCACATAAAATCGATTATCATGATAAGTTGCCACTATTACATCATATCCATGCTGCTTTAGCATAACTGCTAAACCTACCAACTGACGTTGCGCTCCGCCAGCTCCTAAACTATCTATCAAAAGAAGAATTTTCATATACTAAGTTTAAAGTTAACGAGGCTACTAAACCCACTACCATAATATGCCACATAAGCATATAATAAGATAAAAGCTATAGTTACTATATTCCGCGAGAATCTATTTTTTATATTACTTGCTATGATCGGAATGGTCAAAAAAGAAACAGAGGTATAATACATCACCAATCGACTTGTTGGATTAAAACCAATACCACTTACTGAAAGAATAAGTCCTAAAGACAAGGATAAGAATAAGATTCTATTTATACCTGCATCTAATACTTTTTTCTTCAATGCGATTACATAAATAGCTAATTCTAATGCCATAAGAATTGTACCCGTAGTATTTGTTTTCACATCACTATCTATATACGAAGAATAGCCCTGCAGCATCTCATTACCTACATTTCTTAATAAGGTAGAAAAACTAAAATATAAAAATATTGCAATAGCTATAATCAAGAAAAAAGTTTTTCTCTTACCACGTACATGATATAAAAAATAAATCGGTAACGCTATAAGTGCAGTTTGATGCAACGAAAATGCCAATACTATCAGAAATAAATACATCAAGAACTTCTTTTCTATGATATATTTGTATGACAGGAATACGACCACCATTGCTAAATGCTGACGTATAACGAATATGGACTGATCAAACGCTCCTACAATCAACAATAGCAAAGACAATATAACGTTAGGCGAATATTTCTTTATTACATCCAGATAGCCACCAATCCACAAAAGACTATACATGAATAGGAAAAATGTAAAGGATGGTGATAAAAGGCTACATATTTTCATTAAATATCGAAAGCCAAGTTCTACTATTTTTACACTATCTATATTGGCCGTTGGAATTTTAAGGAGACTAACATTATGCATCTGCTCATATCCCCAGCTATATGGTTGTAGATCAGGAACACTATAAATATCTACGAACGTACGAAGGTAAATAAGCAATGCACAACTAACTAAGACAAAGAATTTTACCTTAATTTTTGTCGGCTTTGGATAAAGACAGAACAGCCCTAATACAAGCTGGAAAATAAAATTAATAACTAATATATGCATAAAATAAATTCGTTATTTGCTCGCAAAACATCTCAGAGTATAACTCTTCAAATACAAACGTGCACAAACCTAAAGATCTATTTTCTGATGATTTCATTATCTTCAGAACGTAACAATAAAGCTACAATCAGCTAAAATACAAACTAACCTTCATCATCACCGATTCCTTTTCCCTATCAAAACAGGGCATTTCTTAATTACAAACATACAGATAGGAATATGCTCTAAGAATACCATTATTGCTACCAACAATCCCATAAGTCCACCTTCTGTAGAAAGTTGAGAAACACTACCTACAATTAACTTCGTGTACTCGATTGCCATTAGATTAAACGCAACATAAAGCAATGTACTTGAGGAAATTAAAATTACCCCCCCCATTACTATTTTGCTGTTCTTACATAACTGATAAGAACCATAGCATATCTTGAAGAAGACAAAAGAGGCTATAGTTGCAGTTGTATAAAAGACAAATAGGTTATTGCCAACTTTACAGGTATTCATGTCAACCATTCCATTGTAGGGAACTAACACGAACCAAAGCAAAAGTAATAAGAAGGTTGTAACTTTCATAGACAGGCGTTCATCTTGCACCAAATCTTTAACATTATCTTTTAGCAAATAACCTATGCTGAGAAATGGAATAGCCAAGAAAGCAGAATCTATTGGAACCAACAAGTCTATTTTCTCATATTGCAATAAGATCGTCACAAGAATGGATAGTCCGCAAAATATCAACAGTCCTTTTTTTCCTTTTTTCAAGCTGAAAGCCATCATCACCTTTGCCAGGAATAATGCGTAAATAAACCAACAAGGAGTTGCTATCGGTATAAAACCATTCGTATCATAGCCCAAACCTAACAACACTGCCCCCCAATTTGATAGAAGCCGATCAAGAGTCAGCGCTCCGTGACAAGACAAAGCCAGAAACGAAGGTATATAACAAATCAGATTGAGAAGTAAATAGGGGATCATTAATCCCATCCAGTCCTTTTTGATAGTATCACGTAATGGCAATGGCTTATAAAGCATACCCGATATAAAAAAGAACATTGGCATGTGAAAAGAAAAAACATAATTGCGTAAGTCTCCACACAAACTTCCATGCCCATATATCATAAGAAATATACCTATTACCTTTGCATAGTCAAGCCAATATATACGATTAGCACTTAACGATATCAACATCTCTTGAATATTACAAAATAAATATATGTGACTACTTTAATTCATCTTTCTTTATAAACTTACTTTCCTCCAAAGAAAGCAACAGACGTTTCTTTTCTTCCGCAGATAGTCCCTTAGAGTCTGTATTATATTTTTTGTTTCGCTCTATGTAATCCTCTATCGAGCATATATACCTTGCAGGATTACCAGCCACTACAACTTTAGAGGGGATTGACTTCGTTACAATACTTCCTGCCGCTATCAAGACATTATCACCAACTGTCACACCTGGCATTATTTTGGCATCATTGCCTATATATACATAGTCTCCGATTGAGACCTTTCCAAAGGTGTCAAACTTTGGAAACCATCTGCGTACAGCACCAGCGCCACCATGGGTATAAAACTTTACACCTGCAGTAATTTGGCAATGCGACCCTATCTTTATCAGATAGGGCTCTGAACTCCAAAATCGGCTGGCGATGAAATTATTACAGCCCATTTCTACGCCTGCATGAATTGCTTGTTTCTCCAATGACCAGAACAATCTGCGGCTGATTAAAATTACCCCCCCCGATAAGTTTTTTATCTTTTTCAAAAAGCGGATTACATTCATACGTCTCTGATTATAATGTTTCAAAAATGTGTTCCCATCGATCGATGGTCTTATTTAATACATAATATTTAGAACGTTCTACGGCAAAAGTGCGACAACGTTCTCTATACTTATCATCATCAATCATTTTCTTGATAGCATCAGCTAGCTCCACATAGTTATCATTTGAGCATACGATGCCTTGGTCATCATTCTGTATGATCTCACGCTGACGGCCATTGAAGTCGCAAGCTATGCAAGCACATCCTTGGCTCATCGCCTCTGTCAAGACCATACCAAACCCCTCATATCTACTGCTAAGAACGAATATAGAAGCCTTTCTGTAATAGTCAATGATATTGTTACAGAATCCAGGAAACTGTATAGAATCTTCCACTTGCTCCTTTCTAGCCAAATCTTCAAGAAAAGTTTTTGATTTCTTTTCTCCAGTTCCTGCAATAACAAGTTTCCAATCTGGAAATTCCTTGGCTATTTTACCCCAAGCACGTATCAAATTATCAAATCCCTTCACTTTCCATACATCCAATCGTCCCGTAGCAAGAATGATTTTCTCCTTATGCGGAATTTCCTTAACAGGTTCAAATGTTAACGGATTAGGCAGCACGATTATATTCTCTTTTGGAACACCAGGTACTCTTGTATCAGCCTCCGTAAGAACTGTTACACGATCAAATATCTTGTTCGTATGAAACTTCATTCTCATAATATCTGGTCTGCTTTCTACAAATTCAGGCCGATCGTATGCATTATGTTCCGTGTTGATAATCTTACAGCCTAAATCTCTTGTACACTTATAGGCTTGTAAAGCAAAATCTCCAAGAATGCCGATACACACGTCTGGCTTTATCTCATGAAGTACTTTCTTCAAGTGATGCGAATAATGAAGTCTTACGATTCCTATTCGATTCAGCACTCCTTTAATAATTCTCTGGGATATTGGAAATTCTATAGTGAAAAGGTTTACAGAGGGAGAAAGAGTGTAAGTAAAATCTTCCTTTTTTCCTGTAGTAGTAATAATGGTCACATCATATCCTCGTTCAGCAAAGCCTGAAGCCCACAACGATGCCACACGCTCTGCACCTCCACCTGTCAACCTATAAACAAGAATTACTATTTTTTTCACCTTCATACGCGTGTACTCATCAAAATTCTTTTCAACATTACTAATGTAGGTTTTAAATGTTGCTCATAGAGGCAATAACATTTCTCTAAAGTCTGTTGCAGTGTAAGATTTCCACACTTCATCAGAGCGAACTCATCCCACGTTACAATCTTCTCTGAATGTTGCAACAAGAGATTCTGCAAATCTTTATAAGCATATTTTTTGTCTGGTCTCACCCATTCATGAGCATGGAATACGGCAGTATAAAGCTTTCTGCTTCGTATTCTCGGGCATCCACTATCTCTGTCGGGCAAAAGTTTTATTTCGTGCCATAGGTAGGGCTTACTACTTTTTCCATCCGACATATACTTAAAGCCATTCGCTGCAAGGGCTTTAACTGTATTCTCGTCATAACTATGAGCTGGAGCGAAAAATATATCCGTGTCTATCCCATGAGAGGTTAGAATAGCCTTGCCTTTTCTTATCTTCTCTATCTGTACATCTAACGGATGTCCAGCGAATTCCGAACCGATACGATTCGTTACAAGCCCCCTATGGTTGCTATTAAACACATGCTGATACCCATGCATGGCAACTTTATAACCCTTTGCTTGCAAACTTTTTACAAACTCCCAAAAATCCTCATGAGGCTTTTCTATATCCAAATCAGGATCTTTACAATCAGGTATAACACCAATGAGAGGTTTTACTTCATATTGGTCAAGCAAGTCGGTGGCACGCTTAAATTGGACGAAATCCATGGTAGGACATATATCGTCAAAACGAACTAAGATTTTTGTTTTATACATAATTTCAACATAATACTCGCTAAGAATTTTATAAAAATCAGATCCCATATAATATACAGATGAAAATATGCTTTCCGAGAAACTTATACATCTTGCAGAATTAGTAGACTACTTATTTCCTTTTTAGAAAATGCTTTATCATCCTAGCGAATTCTAACGCTAGAAACATAAGCCCGGGTTTAATATCTTTCTTGTTAATAATAAAGAATGCATCCGCCATGAATATACTCTTTATCCATTTTGATTTTGACAAATGTCCTGTGGAAACTTGCTTATAATCTGTTTCCTCAGACATAAAGTAGAAAGGTTTTTCTAATTGTAATGAATGGCTATTATCCGCAATACCACAACAATAGTGATACCAAATAAGAGGCAAATTAAGTCCTACTCCTGTTGACATATAGCCATTGCCATCATTTCGCATATTTATCTCTAAGAAATAACAGGTATTCCCTTTTACTACAAATTCTATACTAAATAGACCTTCATAACCTATCTGTTTTATATATTCAAATGAGTTATTATCTTTGAGTTCTGGGTATTTGCTTAGTGAATCTACATTTGCGAAAGAAGTTCCACCTATCTTATAAGGATATTGTCTAAACTTACGTATAACCCCAGGTGATAATATTTTATTCCCATGATTAATAGAAATTCCCATAAGCATTAACTCATAATCCTTATCAATATATTCTTGAAGAATATAATCAACGCCATCATGCATATTCTCCAACAGTTCTTTTTGGTTATAAGAAACTTTAATATCAGTTTTTACGCCACCTAAACTATTACTGGGCTTTACAAGTATCGGATAATGCAAATTAGCTTTTTCTATTTCATTCCTTTTTAGATGCCATGTCTTTATTGTAGTCAATCCACATTTTTCCGCCAAAGGAAACATAGACTCTTTATTCATGAAATAATTAATTCTTCCTTGCTTTCCATCTGCATTGAATATAAAAAACTTTTCTTTCAACAGATTATACGCATTGTCCAATAAAGATATAGAATTATCACTTCCACAGTACACAACTGGCTTCTCTTTCTCATCAGAATAAGTTTTAAGAAGATAATCCACCAAATTTTCGTCCTCTGACAATATATATTTTCTTATGACATATTTGGAAGCGAAGAGCCAATTTACTTTAGGTTGGCATGGTTCTAATATAACATCTGATTTTATACCAGCTTCACCTAAACTACGGATTAAGCCATACGTATTGTGATGAAATCCACCAATAATAATTACTTTATTCATTTATTTTCCTTTTTATTGCTGACCAAATTTTTCTTCTATAAGTAGGAAACACGATACTATTTATTACTGAAAGGAATAGGGTATTCAAACCTACTGTAATAAAGACTTTGGCTAACGGATTATATATAGAACTTGATAAATATTCTGATACAGACAATACGAGTAACAATATAGCGCAACCTTTTACAATGCAGAGTAAGTATTTATGTATAGGAAATTCCGCCACAAGGCATTTCTGTATTATCAGATTAATAATAGTCTGAATAGACAAACATATTATCATTGCTATGTAAGCATATTGTGCGTCGAAGTTCAATATAAAAAAGACATAAGTAAGTAACAAGCAAAACAGATTAAGTATTCCAATAGTAAAACTCATCTTTTTTATATTTCCTGTTGCATGAATTCCATCTTGTAAAATCTGTGTTGCAATAGAAAAAACATTATAGATAAGCAGCAACTTACAAAAGTCCACAGCGTAAGCAGGTACATTGTTTAGCCACAGATGCATCACGTATTCCAAATTAATGTACAATGGAACAAAAACCAAAGAAAGAAAGAAAAATAATATGTCACACTCTGTACACATCAATTTACCCATTCGCTCTATATTTCCCACAGAATATTCCTTAATTATTTGAGGTTTGAATGCTTGAAGTACATTAACCATAAATGTGGATATAATACCGCTTGCTTGAGTTGCTACACCACTTGCAGCATTTAAGGCAACACCAAAAAATCTATTTATCAACACATTTATTCCTTGCTGCCTTATGGCATACGTACCACAACCAAACAAATCACAAACGGCAAAGCCTAACATTGGCTTTACAATATCTTTGTGATAATGACAACTCACATAAAATTCATCTATTCTCTTACGGCAATATATGATATACATCACAAAAATTATAACAGACACCATAAATAGTAAGCCACCATACGCAATCAATCTGTTGGGAAATAAAACTAAAAGAAATACAATAAAGCACTTTAGCACTACATTGATGATTTCTATTATAGCAAAAACATCCATCCTTTCATACGAAATTACGCATGCATTATAAGGTACTTGCAATATAGTTACAACCGAGGTCAATAGCGAAAACTGATATACCCAATTTGCTGCATCTAATGCAGACATGGGGATGTTCAGTTCGTTATTTATAAACCACAGACCCAAAGTCTCCCCTACTATAAGAATTATAATTGCTATAAACGTATGAATTTGTATAGAGGAACTAATTGTTTTCTGTATATAGTCGGCTTTACCTTTACCCAAACTAAATGTAATAAATCTAGATGTTGCCCCACGCATTGAAGAATTTACAAACATCATTAATGAAACTATTCCACCAATGATATTATAAACACCAAAGTCTTCTACACCGAGATACTGCAATACAAGTCTTGACGTATAAAGATTGATACAAACAGCAAAAAGCATCCTTATATACAGATACATTGTATTCTTTGCTATTCGTTTGTTTTTTTCTTGCATATCTGGAAAATGAATTGTTCTATTGCTTTATTCTCTTTAACCATTTATTATTTACATACCCCCAAGAAAGCTTTCTCACTTGATCAATCATCACTGCAAATCCAAACACAATTATAGCAAAGCTTGTCGATACTGCATAAGCCCATAGGGGGGGGGGTAAAAAGTACATGTATTTTGACGACTATTCCCTTATATATTGACTCCAAGAATATAGGATGGCAGTGGAATATATATGCCGAGAATGAAGATGCTGCTACAAAATTTACTATTCTATTATGAAAGCGGAACTTTGAAAAGAACAAAAGTAGCGACAAGGCAGAGATTATATTAAAAGGAGATGTATACGATGCCCATCTGCCATATACTGCGTTATAAAAACTTTCGTTGTTAAAGTAATAGCCTATACCAAACACGGATAATGCTCCCAATAAGGAAATCAACATATAAGAGAGCAAATAATATGACTTTCTCATGTTTCCCCATTGAGGTGTGAAGATATGTACATACCGCGCCAACAAATAGAGCAAGATAAAAGACAACGGACTATAACCCGACGAATAATAAGGACGCCAACCAATCCAGCCAAAAATCGTTTGGCAAATAAAAAGCATTATAATCACTCGTCCAATCGTCTGTCGACTATTATTCTCTATAAAAGCATTTAGCACGGGTGATAACGCATACAATATCAGATAAGCAACAACAAACCAATAACTACTATGTTGGAAGAATGTTTGCCACACCAATCCGCCCCAACTAAAGTCAATTCCGAATATGTATTTTACCATTATTGATGTTATTATAAAGAAGAACACTATTTGGTAAATAAAATTGCATAGACTTTGAGATTTGGGTTTTATGCCGAACCATCCAGATATCAGCACAAAAACATCTACGCATACCTCAGAAAAAGCTGTCAATAATACACGTATAAATGAATCTGAGGTTTCATTCACAAAATCAGTGTGCGTTAGGGGTCCAAGTGATATAGAGCAGGTATGTATCAATAGTACGAAAAACATTGATAAGATACGCAATACTTCAATATTTGACTGCCTGTGATTTTTGGTTTTATTATTCATCAATACTTCATTAATTTTTATGCTGCATCAGCAGCGAATTCAAATAATTCATTCATTATCTCATGATTTAATGGGGTGTTCGGGTTATTCTCAAACACGTCAATAATTCTTTGGGCTTAGTATGCGTTGATCATCAGATCTTTATGCCTCCCGACAAAGAGATTGTAATCACTGCACATTATTTCCGCGATATTCATAGCTGTAAATGAGGAGTTGAACGCAAAATCAAGTTCCCTCGTGTCACGCGCCTGACAGCCTGTAAATGTGTATGACAAGTGATATTTTTCAATGCAAGGACTTGCACCATGCTTTCAAGAGATACATTTGTTTATTAGGAACTATTACACGCGAGCTTTATCTAAAACTCCGCATTCCACCACTTCTCTGGATTGCTATCCACAATTTTGCGATTATACCCTTGCACAAATAAATTAAGCAATAAATTAACCGATTTGCGTTCTTCACTTAAAGACGCGATGCGCTTCAAGTTATGATAGAATATACCTTTCTTAATCAACGTACAACAGGTTGATGTTTGTTTGATTCCTGCACTCAAAATGGCCTGATCCACATCTGCCATATCGCATTTTGCCTGTTGTATGAGATCCAATAGCTGTTCCCAAAAGTACAATTGCTCATTATGAGACAAATGGATGTAAGCATCATACACATTTGCAGAAGAACACAATCCTCTGGCATAGGATATAATTAGCTTGAAACTCTGATTATGGCACATTGCCTAACAATTTGTTCAACAATAATGAAGGAGATACAATAATATAAGGCCTTGATTTATCCAAAGGTGTGTGTACTATATCAATATCTCTAATGGGTCTGTCAAAGTCCTTTGCACCAGGTATGGAATTTTTTATTTTCTTCCACTTTCTGTTGTTCAAGCCCTCTATTATATAATCCCAATCTGAAGTAAATTGAGCAGTTCCATTTGCACGACTGCCAACCACTATAATGTCACACTTTATGCGATTGGCAGCATTATAAATGCGTTTCATCTCATTATGGCTAACGCCGAACCGCAAATCTACGCTAAATGAATCTGAGTAATTATAACAGACGGCTTTAGCGTTACATTCATCGAACGTGCTTTCTATTCGACTATAAGACACTGACGCATTTTGGGCAACGTAGAACGAAGCTTCCGTTTGGATCGAGCTGAAAGCATTATGCACACCAGTATTATTAAATGCGTCGAACTTCATTGGGGTATTTGCCTAATCCTTAACGCATTTCTCCATCACCTTCTCAGCCCACTTCAAGTTCACCGCATTCTCTTCGCCGATCTCAACGCGCTTGTATATCCACACCACCTCAGCACCAGTCTCTTGGGCGTAAGCCTTGATTACGTCATGCGTGCCGCCACGCGAACGGGCGGCGGTGATGGCGATGTCACAAGGGTGGAAATTGAAATAGGATACGTTGGCACGCAACTCGGCGGCATTGTCACCTTTGGTGGCAATGGCTATGGTTTGGTCATTGTAGTGGCAAATGGTCTTCGTGTCTCTAGTAGCGTATGATATGGACTCGCCATTGAGTTTGTCAATGACCATGCGCAAGGTGCGCGTTTTGCCAAGATTGCCACGACCACAAAGCACGATGATTCTGTGAAGTCTCATAAGATGGAGTGTAAGCAGTCAATTTAGGTTCCCCCCAAAAGAGCAAGCTCTTTTCAGTGTCTACCTCTATTGACTTTGTTAAGAATTCGATTGAATTTGGATATTGTGGACTTCTCAAGTCCTATGCAAGATGGTAAGAGTGAGGGATAATTCTGACGTCCTTCAAAATATACTTAGAGAAGTTCTCCACCGCAGTATCGCTCTACGCTTGCCGCCACTCGGATGAAGATAAGTATGGTTTATAATTTTAGAGTCTACAATACTCCGTTCTTTTTAGGAGTATTGCCATATAGCACACCTAAGAAAGGATTGAATGTTATTCTAAAAGAATTACCTCGCGGCAGCACTCTGCTTTTGGCCACCACTCGGACGAGAATTGCAATGAATGAGAATGTCTAAAACGAAAGCAATGTGATGGTTCTTAAGAATATCGTTCTGCCATAGCATTGCGGATGCCCATTTTAATGATGAGCATTAAATCTTCTGAAACTCCATCAAAATTGATATTCTGTTCAAATAGTTTTGCACCTAACTGATTGTACAATCTACCAAAAATCTGCTTAGCACAATAGGTTGTCATAGAAATGACGCCTTGCATGCTGATCTCGATGCTATTGGTGCGAGGTTGTGCATCTTTAATTTTATCATAGATTTCTTCACCAACATTTTTATCGCTGATGATTGGAGCATATGCTGATAAATCGATTCTTGTCATACTATAGAAAGTTTTATATCATCATATTTTTGAGCTAAATGTTCTTTTACTGACTTTATGCCCTCTAAATTTTGCAATGGCAAAGATATATATATTATCGTTCCCTTCCAATATCCACATCTTCCTTTCTTCACTTTCCCTCCTATACTCGTAAAATAGTATCCTTCAGAATAGATATGAAGTTCTCCTCGTTGTGCTTCCACTAACTGACATACCAACCACAGGCCATAGCCCATATGACTTGTGTTCTTTTTAGAAGTGATTCCTTCCTGAGTAGCCATTTCTAAAACGTCCTCAGAAGGGATGAATCGGTCTGCATTCAATGAAGGACGCAGGGATGATACGATTCCTACTCCTGTATCAGCACATACTATCTGAAAACTTTGCTTGTTGCCTGAAGCGACTAAGATGGTATCTGTGTCGTCCATGGCGTGTTCGGCAAAATTAGATCGGATTTCTGCCATGCATTGGAAAATGGAATATGTAATGGTTGGGTCAGAATAAAATGCTTCAATATTGGGCGCATATCGATGTACTTCTTGAGTGCACTCTTCTTCTTTTAGTACGAAAGGAGCCACAAATACGCCATCGTATTCGTGATATTTTAATGAAAATAGGTTGTACGCTCGTTGATTAAAATAAGGGCGTAAAAGTCCTCCAAATCCGAATTTGTTCATTTGATCGATACAACTATCGTGGCCTTGCAACTTGGGCTTAAATAGGCAATCTTTCTTTATGATATACTCTATCGTTTTGTAGAATATCAATGCCCCTGTGATATCAAAATGGGGATTGTTTGCAACAAGTACTACATTGGGAATTCTTTTCCCTATGCTCTTGAAAATGGATTCAAACTCTTTTAGGTAGTCTCGAATAGTTCGAATGGTGAACGGAGATGGAATTTGGTACATAACTTTATTTTATGCATTATGATACAACGCAAACAAGTAATTCTTCATGTCCTGCTCATATTCAGCATCTCTGTCCATGGTTTCAGAAGCTACCTTTAAAAAATAATTACCCATTCCTTGCATCTTCAAGGTTTGATCCTCTGTCAGGAAAAGACGATGTTTTTCTATAACACGGAAGAACTTGTTTACACTATATACCAACTTATGTTTCGGGCAATTCTGCATATTAGTAATTTGATCATACAAATCCAACATAACCTGTTGTTGCTTGATTTGTTTTCGATCTTTCTTTTCTAGTTTCCTAGCTAAGAATATGGCAAGAATAGCAATAATTATGGAATATACTCCTCCAATGTAGTCACCAAATTTCGACCAATCGTCTAAATCATCGCTGATGCCATTTCGTCCGAACTCACATATGAACGCTATTAAAGGTACAGACGATACTAGGATGAATATAGACACCGAGTATCTTTTAATATAACGGAGAAATAATTTCCAAGAATGTTTTAGAGTGAAACACATTCGTTTCATATGAAATGTAAATGTATGGGATGAGTCTATAAACGTTTAAAACATGAGCGTTTGCGCTTGCGCGTTTCTACATCCATTCTGCCAAATCTATTTCTGCTAGATCTGCGCCAATGATGGTAATGCGGTTGTCGTAGTGACGGTGCTCATGGCCTTCTATCACTTGGCGAGTGTAACGGTTGGGGAGAAGCTGAAGGATGTTGCATAGGTTGCGACTAACAGTATCGATATTCTTGTCGATGATGATAATTTCTGCACTGCGATTGGCACGCAAAAGGTCGTAGAAATAGGCTTCGGACGAGCTAAAAGAGTAGCCTAGAATGAGAATACGATTGGCACGCATCGTCAGTTGGGATGCTTTGTACCATGTGTCGATGTAGCGCTTAGAAAGCAGCGGTTGCAACTTCAATGGGGGCATGAACGAGGGTATGGGGATAGCTCGCCGATTGGGATCGAAACTGAGTTCTTCTGCCAAACGATGCTGGAAGAAATCTTGCAGATCGAGCGTATCAAGGTCGGTCAGATCAAACTCATTCTTATTCTCCACATCGACATACTCCATGAGCGACCCATGAAAGTAAAGCACGTCAGCAAAAGCTCGGCGAGCTGAGGAGGTGTAGTTGAAGGTTAGCAACTGACATGGCTTAGCCTGCAATTGACTGTAGAGATTAGGCTTCGTTACATTCGTGATATCCACTGCCTCCCGGGCAATTCGCTGTTCCTCACTAACAAGATATGCCCAAAGAATCCATGATATATAGAGGTAGTCGCGCATATAGCTTGTACGGTCGGTGTAGAAGCCATAAAAATACTGCGTGAGGAGTTGCTCTATATCAAGGATGTTGCGATAGACGTGGCGGAGGATAGGATTGCCAGATTCATGCATGCTGCGCTGCAGAATTTCTATTATGAGGCTTTTGAAGGTCTCAGTATAGTTGAGATGGTTGAAATCGATGATGCTATCGTCCTTTACCACGGTATTGAATACTTCGCCTATCAGGGCTTCGGTCTCTTCATCAATTGAGGCTCCTGTCTTTACATTGATTATCTTGCGAAAGAGGCGTACGATGAGGTCGCCCATCTTCCTTTGCTGTTCGTCAAGCGATTGGTTACTGCTCAATTCATCGCTAATGCTTCTGCAAATCGTCACCAATTCTTTGTCAAGATCTTTCGCCAGCCTATCTATGGCATTACTTACAAATCTGTCGAAATGGAAACGCACGCTACCGATGGTTTTGCGCAGAATCGCATCAAGCTGTTTGCCTTCATCGGTTTCTAGAAAGGAGACGATGCGTGGAATAAGGTTGGACGATGTGGGAAGACCGATTGTGGCATCGGCTCCAGCTCCGAGCACTACAAGCGTGAGGGGGGTGTCTTTACTATTGAGCAATTGCTTGGCAAACTGGTCGCCTAAGAATACTTGCTGCTGGAGGCTGACGTTGGAGGCCACCTGATTGGTTCCTCCGTTGACATCGATTTGATTGTTTGTTGGCATTATGATTTAGGGGGAGTGGAATTTAAGTGCAGGTTCTTTTGCGCTTCGCGCGATTTGAACATATAATTACCGTTAATTGACCATAGATATTCTTGACTAAAGAGGAAAGATTAATGGGGCATTGAACTTGCGCTTTGCCTCGTTTTATCGTTTCATCAATAATTCGTTGATTTGGATACGAATATTGCTGATGGAATTTCCTTTTGTAAGTTTGGGACATAAAGCGAGGATTGTCTCGATAAACCTTGCCTTGACCACTTCTTCTTTGTCTACACTCTCAATCTCGGGAGTTTTATATATTTCCATAGCTACTTTGGCTAATTCGGCAGCTGTGGTGCAGACCTTGAGTTTTTCTATATAATATAGGAGTTGCTCACTTTCAGAAATGTAGATTGAGAGTCGCTTTGTGGCTTCTTCACTGATGCTTTCTGAGCGAGATTTTCCTCGATTGGAATCGGAAGTAATGTTTTCTGCTTTTTCGATTTGCTTTTCATGGGCAAACTTGTCGCCATAGAAATATTGTACTGCATGGGTGGCATTGGGCAGTATTTGATTGTTTCCACCCTGTATATTGATGGTCACATTGGACTTGTTTTCTTCCATGGTTTTGTTGTTTTTTACACGAGATCTTTGAACTGCACTTTATAGATTCTTTGAACTGCACTTTAAGGGTCGCCTAAAGTGCACTTCATAGATTGCTTAAAGTGCACTTTATAGACCGCATGCTCGCTGACTGAATGGTTCTTGAACGAGGGTTGAATGAAATCACGCTTTTTTGAACGAAGATTGAATCAAAATCAAACGGTATTGAACGGATTTCTTTTCGCCTTCTCCACATCGTAATTTTGCATCGTCAATCAGCAACTAAGGCATTGAAAGCTAAGGACTGAGCGACACATTTTTAATCTCTAAACTTTTTACAATTATGAGTAAAGCTTACAGAGTTGTAGGTAAGAAGATTCCTACTGGTGACAAGAAAGGTCAAGTGGTTTACACCGTTTCTCCAGTGAGCTATGGTATCCTCACTACAGAAGAGGCAGCTCGTCAAATTTCTGCAGAATCGACGGCTACTCCAGGTGACGTAAAGGCTGTACTGGATCGCTACGCTTTTTACGTGGTGGAGAACTTAAAAAAGGGCTACAGCATCGAACTTCTGGGATTTGGTACGCTCTATCTTCGATTTGTGAAGGAGAAAGGAGTGGAAACTCCTGACAAGGCTAATGCATCGCTGATAAAGGGAGTGCTTCCTGCTTTCCGCCCGTCTTATACCATGGTGAATGGGTCACGTCTCTATTCACTGGTGCCGAATAAGATTACGCTGGTGAAGTATAATCCAGAAACGGAGGAAAAGGCATAGAGAGTTTGCGCTACGCGCTGGTGCTGAACATTAATGACCATTAATTGAACATTAATCTATCATTAATGTTTCTCTGAGGCTTGACATCGAAACACGAATTCGCATGATTGATTCATGAAATCTGCTGCACTAATTCTCAGCCTTAGACTTAATGAATAATTAATGGGAAATTAATGGGCATTATATGTTCTCGAAGCATTGCCTTTAAGCGATGAAGATGACCTTTTACTTTCCAACTTATAAACTTTTCAACTTTCATAAACTATGTCGGAAAACAAATCAAACAGGCTTTCGTGGATGCAAATCATCAACGCGATTGTTCAAGCCGTGGTGGCTGCACTGACAGCCCTGGGCGTTAGTAGTTGTACCTCCTTTATTCATTCTAGCTTATGAGCCCAAGCAACATTATGTCGGCAAGCGACGTAAAATATTTTGTGATTCACTGTTCAGCTACTCGCAGCAACCAAAGCTATAGCGTAGAACAATTGATGCGAGACCATAAGCAACGTGGCTTTCGCACCATCGGTTATCATTTTTACATTCGTCGTGATGGTTCGCTTACTCAACATCGCAAATTGCTTGAAGTGGGTGCTCATGCCCGTCCTTACAATCGTTGTTCGATTGGTATCTGCTACGAAGGTGGATTGGACGAGAATGGCGTTCCATGCGATACGCGCACAAAGAAGCAAACTGAACGTATGGTGGAACTTCTAAAAAATCTTCATGTCTTATTCCCCAATGCTCGTATCGTGGGACATCGCGATCTGCCGAGCACTACGCCGAAGGACTGCCCTTGTCTGGATGCTCAAGAGGTGTTCGGGTGGATTGAGGAACTTTAGATGAAAAGTACAGGGATGCTTGCGTCTCTGTACTTTTTTCAACAATTGAAGACATTAGGAAGAATTGATGCGTAAGAGATGGGATACTTTAATCTCTTTCCGCTACGCGGTTTTCTTTAAACATTAATGACCAATTTATGGCAATTACATGTTCAAACCGCGCGAAGCGCAACTATCTGTGGCTATGAATAGGTGTTTCTCCGTTTTATCACCAAGCCTGATGCAACGGATCCTAAATTGGCAAATGCGAAACAGGGGAAGTCCATCGTGCCATATTTCCGTTCTTCGTTCACACGTGATTGCGCAGAGAAATCTTGGCTGCTATGCTGATGCTCTACAAGGACTAATTGTGTACATCTTTATATTAGCGAATCTGCCCAATCAGGTATCTCCTTCGTATATCTCTTGTGAATTTTACCATTCAGTGTTCTATAGAGTAATCTTGGAAGTTCGTTGTCGCGAGAATTATCATAAACGTAAGCTCTGTCAACAAACTGAATGGCCTGTGATGCTAAAGTTAAAGATTTATAGTATCGACTAAATATCTTAGACATCGGAACCTCATGTCCTCCATTGAGATAACGCTGTGCAACTCGAAGAACATTGATTTCAGGACTCTCTGTACAAACATAGAAGAACCGAATGAAAAAACCTTCATTGTGTGCTTTCTTCAGAAAGTCCAACTTTTCTTGAGAAGAGAAAACCGTTTCAAAGACAAAGTTTACTCTTTTCTGTAAATATTCATAACGCAGACGAGTGGCTTCTTTAGCAGCATTTAATATAGCTTCTTGCGAGTTCCAATCACCGTATGTTTCTTGTGCTATATTATCTGGATTTATATAGACGCTATCAGCTGTCCACTCGTTAGAGAGCAGTTTCTCCGTCGTCGAAGTCTTACCAGAGCCATTAGGACCTGCAACAACACATAATACAGGGCGAAGCAATTCTTTCATCTTATGATTACCCTAATTTGAGGTTATTGTCGCTGTCGACGAATCGTGTCTATAGTTTCTTGCATTTTCCTTTGCAATACTCTCTTAGCGTTAGCAGAGCTTTCTTTGGCTGAATCTGCTATCTGACTCATTAATTCGTGGAGCATTTCATCTGTGGGCTCTTCTAAAGACGTTAGTCGGTAGTTCTTGATGTCCATATACTTTTGATTTTTGGAGTTCTTTATCTTAATGCTCTTATGCAAAGATAGTGCAAGGCGAATGCAGAACGTCAAGCTTGCTTGAACGTTATGCTGAGCCGCAGCCTATCTTATGCAAAGAGATGGATATTTCAGTAAACTTGCAAGATTTTCAAAGCTAACGATTATTACTGAGCAAAGGGGAAGGGATACTTTAATCTCTTTCCGCTACGCGGTTTCCTTTGAACATTAATAACCATTAATTACCCATGAATTTATTCATTAGTTCTGCATTACGCGCTTGATTTTGTTTACGACAAGAAGCTTTGATAATGATGAAGAAAATTAATGGTTAATTCATGGTCAATTTATGGCAATTATATGTTCAAACCGCGCGAAGCACAACTATCTGTGGCTATCCGATGTGCCATAGTATTGGCTATACCATTCTGCAAATCTGCGTAGGCCTTCGCGAAGCGTGGTGCTTGGCTTGAAACCAAAATCCTGTTCCAGCGGAGTAGTGTCGGCATAAGTCACAGGAACATCACCAGGCTGCATGGGAACAAGTTCTTTATGCGCCTCGAAGTCGTAGTCGGTAGGAAGAACGCCTGCACGTACGAGTTCTTCTTGAAGAACGGTGACAAAGTCGAGAAGATTCTCGGGATGATTGTTCCCGATGTTGTAGACTTTGTAGGGAGGAATGGGCAGGCCATCTTCGCCTGTTCGTTTCTCGGGAGCATGCTGCATAATACGCACTACGCCCTCTACAATGTCATCTACGTAAGTGAAGTCGCGCTTGCAATGACCGTAGTTGAAGATTCGGATGGTCTCGCCTTTTACCAATTTATTGGTGAAACCGAAGTAAGCCATGTCAGGACGACCTGCTGGACCATACACGGTGAAGAAGCGTAGACCTGTAGAGGAGATATTGTAGAGCTTAGAGTAGGCATGCGCCATCAGTTCGTTGCTCTTCTTCGTGGCAGCATAGAGGCTAACGGGATTGTCTACTTTATCATCCGTAGAATAGGGCACTTTCTTGTTGCTGCCATATACAGATGAAGAGGAGGCATAGACCAGATGCTCTACTTCATGATGACGGCATGTTTCAAGTATGTTATAGAAACCGATAAGGTTGCTCTGGATATAAGCATCGGGATTAGTAATGCTGTAACGTACACCTGCTTGGGCAGCAAGGTTTACAACAACAGAAATATTGTTTTCTGTGAAGATTTTATCTACAGCTTCTTTGTCTGCAATAGAGGCGTGAACAAAAGTCCAACTAGAACCATTTTGTCCTTGATAGAAACCTGATTCTACACCATTCTCATCCATCTCAGATTTTTGATCAACAATAACTGTCAAGCATCGCTTTATTTCTTTTAAACGCTCATATTTGATATTTACGTCATAATAATCTGTAATAGAATCGATTCCAATTATATGAATATTTTTTACCTCATAGAACAAACGTTTTACGAGGTTGCTGCCAATAAAACCAGCAGCACCTGTTACAAGAATCGTCTTGCCTTCTAAGTTTACATTATATTCTACCATCTCTTAGTCTCTTCTGAATATATCTCGTGTATATACTTTATCTTCTACATCTTTCAAGCAGTCATCAAAGCGATTGGCAATGATTGCCTTGCTCTGAGCCTTAAACTCTTCGAGGTTATTAACCACCTTGCTGCCAAAGAAAGT
>OIZT01000513.1_pt1 | contig 23546 bp, 20 predicted proteins | sample 1588611 | NCBI WGS metagenome assembly OIZT01 (sample SAMN03283278) | human gut metagenome | biome: human-associated habitat; material: feces | host: Homo sapiens | place: Peru | collected 2012
TACAATGCGTACATTCCATACTGGTGGTGTTGCAGGTGTTGAAGATATCACTCAAGGTCTTCCTCGTGTACAAGAGTTATTTGAAGCTCGTAATCCAAAAGGAAAAGCAACTATTGCTGAGATTGATGGTACAGTTTCTAAGATTAAAGAAGACCATGGTAAATACAAGATTAGTATTACTAATAAATTAGAGACAAAAGAACATGTAACTAATTATGGTGCTAAATTATGTGTTGATAAAGGAACTGAGGTACACTGTGGAGATAGACTTACTGAAGGTGCTATTAGCCCTAAAGAATTACTTGCAGTTACAGATCCATTAACAACACAAGAATATATCTTAAAAGAAGTTCAAAATACATATCGTTCTCAAGGTGTTGATATTTCAGATAAACATATCGAAGTTATTGCTAGACGTATGATTTCTAAGATTAGAATTGTTGAATCTGGTGATACAAGATTCTTACCAGGTAGTTTAGTTAACTTCCGTGAATTTACAGATGGTAATAAAGATGCAGTTATTAAAGGTAAAAAACCAGCACGTGGGGTTCCACTATTACTTGGTATTACTAAGGCTGCGCTTGAGACTGATTCATTCTTATCAGCTGCATCATTCCAAGAGACAACTAGAATTCTAACTGATGCCGCTATAAAGGGTAAGATTGATCCATTATCTGGATTAAAAGAAAACGTTATTATCGGTAAATTAATTCCAGCAGGTACTGGAGCTAAGAATTATCGTGATGTTGACTATGAATTAAAAACAGAATTTATGGATGATGAACCATTAGAAAAACTAGAAGATCAATTTATGGAATAGTTTACAGAACACAGTGATGTGTTCTGTTTTTTTTCTTGTAAATATACTTGTTTATAGTTATAATGTAGATATAGTAGTATAGGAGTTGGTAGTGTGGGAAGATTTTTATTTAGTTTTAATCCGTCAGCTATAGTTGTATGGATTCTTATTCTTTTGTATTTAGTGTATTATTTTTTAGGAAAATATTATTTCTTTAAAAAAATTGGTGAGGATGGTTGGAAAGGATTAATACCTATTTATTCAGAAGCAATTTATTTTAAAAGAGCTAAGCAAAAGGAAATTTTTCCAGTTTCTTTTTTAGTTACATTTTTAGTGTTTTTTGTATTATCATTAATTTTTTCTAAGGCTAGAGAGTTTGTTGGAGTTTGTACTTTTATAGAAACAGCAAGCTTGATATTTTATATTCTTTTATCTTGGAAAGCTAATTATTTATATAGTAAAAAGTTTAAAACTGGTTATTTTACAGTATTTTCTTTAACTTTTGTTCCATTTATTTCTATACCTTTTATTGGATTAAGTGATGATTATAAATGGCACAGATTTGTTAAGATAGATAAGACTGTATTTGATGAGGAGTTTTATAGTAGAAAAATTACTGTAGGTGAAAGATGTATTACTAATGTATTTATGATTTTTTGTGTTATGATTGAATTTTATATATTTACTTATATATTTTTAATGGATATGCCAAAGTCGTTTATATTTGAACTTATTTGGGAACCTGAATTTGTTTTATATTTTTCATTAGTTTTTGCTGGTGTTGCGATAGGTGGGACATTACTTGATTACTATGGTAATAAGTTATTAAAGAAACGTAATAATAAATAGTTTTATAAAATAGATAGGCATTTTCTATCTGTTTTTTTATGTATATTTTTTTCTTATTTACATATAAATATTTTATAAATATTTGTTGACTTTAATTGTGGATAGTGTTATATTATTCTTGCTGTTAAATATCTTTGCTTGTGCAAAGTTTTATTTAAAGGGTAAAATGATACACCTGGATATGTGTAAAGAAAGGAGATATATTTTATGCCTACAATTAACCAATTAGTTCATAAAAATCGTAAAGATAAGGTAAGAAAGAGTAAAGCACCTGTTCTTGGAGTTGGAATTAATACTATTCAAAATAAAGCAACTGATGTTAATTCTCCTCAAAAACGTGGAGTTTGTACTCGTGTTGGTACTAAGACACCTAAAAAGCCAAACTCAGCATTACGTAAGTATGCTCGTGTTCGTTTATCTAACGGTAAAGAAGTAGATACTTATATACCTGGTATTGGACATAACTTACAAGAGCATAGTGTTGTTTTAATTCGTGGTGGACGTGTTAAGGACTTAATCGGTGTACGTTATCATATTATTCGTGGTACATTAGATACTGCTGGTGTTAAAGATCGTAAGCAAGGTCGTAGTAAATACGGTGCTAAAAGACCTAAGTAAAAATAAGTAAGTGAAGGGAGGAAATTAAAATGCGTAAGAGACGTGCAGTTAAAAGAGACATTTTACCAGATCCAATATATAAGTCAAAAGTAGTTGCTAAACTAATTAATACTATTATGTTAGATGGTAAAAAAGGTACAGCTCAAACAATAGTTTATGAAGCATTTGACAAAATTAAGAACAAGACTGGTAAAGATCCACTAGAAGTATTTAATGCTGCTATGGAAAATATCAAACCACAACTTGAAGTTAAGAGTCGTCGTGTTGGTGGTTCTAACTATCAAGTACCTATAGAAGTTACACCTGCTAGAAGCCAAGCTTTAGCTTTAAGATGGTTAACTAAATATTCTCGTGACCGTGGTGGTAGAGGAATGGCTGATAATTTAGCTAATGAAATAATTGATGCATCTAATGGTACAGGTGCAGCTGTTAAAAAACGTGAAGATACTCATAGAATGGCTGAAGCTAATAAGGCTTTCGCACATTATAGATGGTAGGAAAGGGTAGAATATGGCAAGAGATACGTCTTTAGATAAGACAAGAAATTTTGGTATTATGGCTCACATCGATGCTGGTAAGACTACAACTACTGAACGTATTCTATATCTTGCTGGTAAAATCCATAAAATTGGTGAAACTCATGATGGAGCAAGCCAAATGGACTGGATGGAGCAAGAAAAAGAACGTGGTATTACTATTACTTCTGCCGCTACAACTGCTTATTGGAATGGATATCGTTGTAATATAATCGATACTCCAGGACACGTAGACTTTACTATTGAAGTTAGTCGTAGTTTAAGAGTTTTAGATGGTTCTGTAGCTTTACTTGATGCTCAAGCTGGTGTTGAACCACAAATGGAAACTGTATGGCGTCAAGCTGATGAATTCAGTGTTCCAAGAATTATTTTTGCTAATAAAATGGGTAAAATGGGTGCAGATTTTGCATACAGTTTACAAAGTATTAAAAACAGATTAGGTGTTAATGCTTGTCCAATTGAATGGCCAATTGGAGCTGAGGATAATTTCCGTGGTGTTGTTGATATCCTTACTCAAAAAGCTTATGAGTTTGATGGTACTCAAGAAGAAAATACTACTGAAATAGAAATACCTAGTGATATCAAAGATATAGTAGCTGCTAAACATGCTGAATTATTAGAGGCAGTTGCTGAATTTGATGATGAAATGATGGAAAAATATCTAGAAGGAGAAGAAATTCCTGTAGATATGATTAAGAGAGCAATTCGTAAGGGATGCTTAAAGGCAGAGTTCTTTCCAGTTATGTGTGGAGATGCCTTAGGTAACAAAGGTATTAGACCTTTACTTGATGCTGTTATTGATTATTTACCAAGCCCAGTTGATACTGAGGCTATTAAGGGTCATAATTTAAGAGGTGAAGAAGAAGTTCGTCATCCTAATGATAATGAACCATTTAGTTCATTAGCTTTCAAAGTTATGACTGATCCATTTGTTGGACGTTTAACTTTCTTCAGAGTTTATTCTGGACATTTAAGTAGTGGTAGTTATGTACTTAACTCTACAAAAGATGTTAAAGAAAGAATTGGACGTATACTACAAATGCATGCTAATACTCGTAAAGAAATTAGTGATGTTTACACTGGTGATATCGCTGCTGCAGTAGGATTAAAGAATACTACTACTGGTGATACATTATGTGATGAAAAGAAACCAATTATTTTGGAAAGCTTAGTTGTTCCAGAACCAGTTATTCAATTAGCTGTTGAACCTAAGTCAAAAGCTGATCAAGCTAAGATGTCACTAGCTTTACAAAAATTAGCTGAAGAAGATCCAACATTTAAAGTTCATACTGATCATGAAACTGGTCAAACAGTTATCGCTGGTATGGGTGAATTACACCTTGACGTATTAGTAGATCGTATGAGACGTGAATTTGGTGTTGAGGCTAATGTTGGTGCTCCTCAAGTTGCTTATCGTGAAACAATTAGACAAGCTGCTGATTGTGAAGGTAAGTATATTAAACAATCTGGTGGACGTGGACAATATGGACACGTTTGGGTTAAATTTGAGCCAAATCCAGATAAAGGATACGAATTTGTTGATCAAATCGTTGGTGGTGTTGTTCCTCGTGAATACATACCAGTTGTTGATAAAGGATTACAAGAAGCTTTACAAACAGGTGTACTTGCAGGTTATCCTATGATTGATGTTAAGTGTACATTATTTGATGGTTCATACCATGATGTAGACTCTAACGAAATGGCATTTAAGATTGCTGCTAGCTTTGCATTAAAAGAAGCTAAGAATAAATGTAAACCAGTATTACTAGAACCAATTATGAAGGTTGACGTTACTACTCCAGATGAATATTTTGGTAATGTAATGGGTGATTTAACTTCTCGTCGTGGTAAACCATTAGGACAAGAATCACAAGGTAATGCTGTTAAACTTAGTGCTATGGTTCCACTTTCAGAAATGTTTGGATATGCTACTAACTTACGTTCTAATACACAAGGTAGAGCAACATTCGTAATGTTCCCAGATCATTATGAAGAGGTTCCAAAAAATATTGCTGATGAAATTATTAAGAAAAGTGGAAATTAATTAAATTAGTATCAAAATAGTTGAAAAAACTTCAATTATTAGATAAAATATATTTTGTATATATAAGGAGGAATTATAATATGGCAAAACAAAAATTTGATCGTTCAAAACCACATGTTAATATTGGTACAATTGGACACGTAGATCATGGTAAAACTACATTAACTGCTGCTATTACTAAATGTTTAGCTGGTAAGAATGGAAATGAAGCTGTTGCATTCGACAATATCGATAAAGCACCAGAAGAAAGAGAACGTGGTATTACTATCAACACTGCACATGTTGAATATAGTACAGATAAGAGACATTATGCACATGTTGACTGTCCAGGACATGCTGATTATGTTAAAAACATGATTACAGGTGCTGCTCAAATGGATGGAGCAATCTTAGTTATTGCTGCTACTGATGGACCTATGGCACAAACTCGTGAACATATCTTACTTGCTCGTCAAGTTGGAGTACCTAAAATGGTAGTATTCATGAACAAATGTGATATGGTTGATGATCCTGAACTTCTTGACTTAGTTGAGATGGAAATTCGTGAATTATTAACTGAATATGGTTATGATGGAGATAATACTCCAGTAATCAGAGGATCTGCATTAAAAGCTCTTGAAGGAGATCCTGAAGCTGTAAAAGCAATTGAAGACTTAATGAATGCTGTTGATGAATGGATTCCAACTCCAGTAAGAGATAACGATAAACCATTCTTAATGAGCATTGAAGACGTATTCACAATCACTGGTCGTGGAACAGTTGTTACAGGACGTGTTGAACGTGGTATGTTAAAACTTAACGACGAAGTTGAAATCGTTGGATTAAAAGATACAAAGAAAACTGTTGTTACTGGTATTGAAATGTTCAGAAAACAACTTGACTTTGCTGAAGCAGGAGATAATGCTGGTGTATTATTACGTGGTATTGCTCGTGAAGATGTTGAAAGAGGACAAGTTCTTGCTAAACCAGGAAGTGTTCATCCACATAAAAAATTCAAAGCAGAAGTTTATGTTCTATCTAAAGAAGAAGGTGGAAGACATACTCCATTCTTCAGTAACTACAGACCACAATTCTATTTCAGAACTACAGATGTTACTGGTGTAATTACATTACCAGAAGGAACTGAAATGGTTATGCCTGGAGATAACGTATCAATCACTGTTGAATTAATCGCTCCAATCGCTGTTGAAAACGGAACTGAATTCTCAATTCGTGAAGGTGGACACACAGTTGGTGCTGGTAAAGTAACAGAAATCATTGAATAATTAAAATAAAAAGTAACTAGTTCAAACTAGTTCTTTTTTTTCTTTTTCTATTGATTTATTTTCTAAAATCGTTTAATATTATTATAGGAAGTGTTATAGATGAATAATAAAAAAATAGAAACTTTAACAATAGTAATATTAGTGGTAGTATTAATTTCTCTATCAGTAGGATACATTATTATATATAAATCAAAAGGAAGTAGTGAAAAACCGGATATTAAAGATATAACTGCATCAACTTATATAGAGTTTGTAAATAAATATAAAGCTACTATGAAAGATAGTGTAGTAAGTTCAAATGAAATATTTAGTAATAATAATTTTATAAAGGAATCTGATAGACAAATAAAAAGTATATCTATTACTAAAGAAGGAAGAGTAACAATATACTTTTATGAAAATAGTAAATATATAAAAAGATATCCAACGGGATGTGTTTTAACAGGTAAATACTTATTTATAAAAGAAGTAAGAATAAATGAAAGCGAATATAATTATTTCTTAGTAAAAGAAGATGGTACAATAACAAAAATAAATGAATTTGCTAATACCACTGACTTAGAAATAATAGATAATTATAATGAGTATACTAATATAACAAATATTATAGATAAATATAATGAATGTGGTAGTATAGATAATTATACTTGCGATGATATAGATAAAGACAGCATCTATTTTATAGATATAAAAAATAAAATATATTAAAAAAGATAATAGTTTAGACATTACTAAATTATTATCTTTTATTTTATCATCTTAAACTTAGATAATACACTATAAATAATTTTATTTATAACTAAATCATAATTACCACTATATTCATATATTCTTGGAGAAAATCCTATTTTAGATAAATATATTCCCTTATATTTACTATCCTTAATATTTAAAGGAATAAATCCTAAATTAAAGTTAGTATATCCTTCTTTATAAAACTTTTTAATTAATTCCCATTTTAATATACTAAGAGAGTATATATTTCTTAATTTATCTTCATATCCTTCCTCAATAAAATAAACAGTATTACCTTGTTTAATTAAAGCAATCGTAGCAACATCAACACTACCATTAAACTTTGAACTTATATTAGAAGCTTCGATTACTTTTGATTTATATTTATTAATTATTTTATCAGATTTAATCTTATCATCAATTAACTTATCTGTTTTCTTTATAGTAATATCTCTAATTAAATCTTGATAATTACTATTAATATCTTTTTCTTTATATAAAATATTTCTACATTTATCTAAATACTTATCTGTATTTAATTTAGCAAAATATATTTCAAACTTAGTATTATCATCATTAAAATAACTTAACATATTTCTATAATAATCTATATTTTTAATACTTTTTTTAATAACCATATTATAAAATTTATCAATATTATTTTCTTTATAAATATCTAAATTAAGTATATCATTATCTTGTAATTTCCTTTTAGTATTTCTATTAAAATTATTATATGTTTCTTTTATATCATTTACATGTAATATGGCATTATATTTTTTAAACTTACTATTAAATCCTTTTTTTATATATCCAAGACTTTCCATATTATCAATTATATTGGGATAACACTTTAATACAATATTATTTTTACCATATATTTTATAAGCAAAATTAGGATCAAGTGATAAATAAATAAAATTTAATTCTTTTAAAAATTCTTTTAAATACTTAGTAAAATTCTCTAATAAAATAGTATTATCAAAATCAATTAAAAATCCATTTGGAGCATATCCATAACTATATTTACCAAATAATTTCTTTTCTAAAATTACAGTAGCTCCAATTACATTATTAGAGTCATCTACTAACCCTAAAAACATTTTATCATATCCATAATTTTTCATCATATTAGCATATTCAATAGTTTGTTTATAATTTCTCTTGCTATGAACTGCAGAATAATTTCTATACTGAGTTTCAGATAAAATAATAATATGCATAGTATCCCTCCTTGAAGTAACTATTATATCAAAAAAAGATAATAAAGTAAATTAATTAAGTAAAACTTATTGATTTATAATCTAAATATATGATATAATTACAATAGTACGATAGGAGTAAGATAATGAATAAAATATTAGTTTTAGTTTATATTCCAGAAATTGAGCAAGAATATGATGTATATATTCCTATCAATAAAAAAATAGGAACAATAAAAAAATATCTTATTAGTTCAGTTGAAGAATTTAATGATGGCAATGTATCAAATATAGAAAATTTAAAATTATATGATAAAGAAAGTTCTATGAAATATAATAATGATACATTAGTTAGAGATAGTGGAATAAAAAATGGTACTAAATTAATTTTAATGTAGGAGGGTATATGAACGGTTTAAACATTAATTATGATGAAGTAATAACATTAGGTAGTCAAATATTTAATAAAGGTGATGAATTTAATGAAGTTGTTCTTAAAGTGAAAGGAGTATTAAATGAACTTTCTACTTGTTGGCAAGGAGCAGAAGCTACTAAAACATTAAATAAATTATCAGATGAATGCAAAGAAATGGAACAATATGCTTTATGCATAAATGAAATAGGATTATTACTTCAAAAAGTAGCAAATAGATATCAAAGCATATCTTATGGAAATAATGATTCATACTATTAGGGAGGAATTAAAATGGATTTTACTAAATTATCATATCAACAAATATTAAATTGTGCATCAGTTTTAGATACATGTGCAATAAATATGGATATGATTTTAAATGTTGAACTAAGAGATTTGTTAGAAAAAATAGGGGATGAAAACTTTTGGTCTGGAACATCTGCTCAAAGATTAAAAGAAGAACTAGATAGTTTGAAAGAAAAGTTTCCTATATTTAGTGAAGATATTAAATCTTGTTCTAGTAATCTAGTTAAAATGGTTGAAGAATACCAAAAAGCAGATGCTGAAGTTAACAACATGTAATATTTAAGGAGGAATAAAAATGAGGGTTTCATTAATAAAAAGTGACAAAATAAGTGATTTAATTTTGCCTAGTAAAGTTAAAGGAAATTATTGGATAACAGATACCGATGATCAAGGAATCGAAAGAAATTTAATTAGTATTGAAGCTTCAAATGGCAAATGGAAAATCGTTAGTAATAGTGAAGTATATTGTACTTTAAATGATACTCAAGTTCCTTCAACAGAATTAAATTTATATAACTTTTATGTTTTAAAAAGTATTCATAAAAATAGTGTAATGATTTTGTATTGTTCACCAGTATATGATAACACTTATCAAACATATAGTATTGAAGATGAAAAATCAAGAGAAATAACTATAGGAAGAAATAGTAGTTGTGATATATCTTATAATTCAATTAATATTTCAGATATACATGCTACAATAAACTATGTTAATGATAAATTTCAATTAACACCAAAATCAGTTATTTATGTTAATGATTTAGTAGTATCAAATCAAATAACATTAAATAATGGTGATATTATATTTATAATGGGATTAAAATTAATATTTTCTATAAAAAATGGAAGCCCTAGTTTAATAATAAATAATCCTGCTAATTTAGTTAATGTAAGACTTAAGATTCAAAATAACATTAATGAAGATGATAATTTTACTGAGTTAACTGATGAAGTAGAATTAAATTTATATAATGATGATGATAACTTCCATAAGAAGCCTAGATTCTTAAGAGAAGTAGAGAAACTACAAATAAATGTAGATTCACCACCTGCAAAACCAGCTGAAGATGATAGACCATGGATACTTACTGTAGGACCTATGTTTACAATGAGTATGATGTCATTAACGAGTGCCTTTTCAGCATTAAATAATTTAACTGACGGAAACACTTCAATAAAAAAAGCATTACCTTCATTGTTAGTAAGTGGTGCAATGATGTGTGGAACATTATTATGGCCTACCATTAGTCGAAAATATGAAAAGAAAAAAAGAGCACAAAATGAAAAAGAACGCCAAGCAAAATATCGTAGATACATAGATGAAAGACGCCAAGAAATAAAAGATGAAATGGTTAACCAAAAAAATATACTTATAGATAACTATCCTACAACAATGGAATGTCAAAATATAATCTTATCCAAAATGACAAGATTATGGGAACGAAGAATTGGAGATAATGATTTTTTAAAAGTAAATTTAGGCATAGGCAGTGAAGAAATGGATATTGAAATTAAGTATCCAGAAGAACATTTTTCGATTATGGAAGATGACTTAGTAAAAGTAGCAAGAGAATTAGGACAAGAACCAAAGAATATAGATAATGTTTCAATACCTTTATCTTTACAAGAAAATAATATCTTAGGTATAGTAGGAAACTCATTTCAAACTTCAACTTATATGTCACAATTAATCTTACAATTAATGACTTTTCACAGTTATGATGATTTAAAAATAGTTATGTTAACAAATAAAGATAAAGCACATAACTGGGAATATTTAAAAATATTACCTCATTGTTTTTCAAATGATAAAAGTATTAGATTTTATGGAGAAAACAATGACGATTATAAAGAAATATTCTATTATTTAGATAAAGAATTAAATGATAGAACAAGTAGTGAAAATAAAAATCCAACAAAAAAGCCACAATATTTAATAATAACAGATAATTTTAAATCAGTAAGAAATTATGATTTTATTAAAAGAATGTTAAACTTATCTAATAATTTAGGATTTAGTATGGTAATACTTACTAAAAAGATAACTAATATTCCAGATCAATGTAAAAGTTTTGTAAATATCTTTCAAGAAAAAGCTGAATTATATTTAAATAAAGTAAATAATAAAGCAAAACCTTTTACTATAGATTTAAATACTAAATATAACTATTATGAATGTGCTAAAACATTAGCAAATATTCATATAGATATAGAGTCAGAAGTAGAAGGACAATTACCAAAGAAAATAGGATTTTTACAAATGTATGAAGCAGGTAAAATTGAACAATTAAATGCTTTAAATAGATGGAAAAAGAATAATCCTATGTTAAGCTTAGCTGCACCAGTTGGAGTAGGTAAAAGTGGTGAAAAAATAGTATTAGACTTACATGAAAAATATCATGGACCACATGGATTAATTGCTGGTATGACTGGTTCTGGTAAATCAGAATTTATTATAACTTTTATTGTATCAATGGCAATTAATTATCATCCTTATGAAGTACAATTTATTTTAATCGACTATAAAGGGGGAGGACTAACAGGAGCTTTTGAAAATAATACTATTGGCTTAAAATTACCACATTTAGTAGGTACAATAACAAACCTTGATACAAACGAAATAAAAAGAAGTTTATCTTCCATAGAAAGTGAACTTAAAAGAAGACAAAGATTATTTAATATAGCTCGTGAAAAGAGTGGAGAAAGTACAATTGATATCTATAAATATCAAAAAATGTATCGTGAAGGTTTAATTGATGAACCAGTATCTCATTTATTTATAATAAGTGATGAGTTTGCTGAATTGAAAAAAGAACAACCAGAATTCATGACTCAATTAATAAGTACTGCCCGCATAGGTCGTAGTTTAGGAGTACACTTAATACTTGCTACACAAAAACCAAGCGGAGTAGTAGACCCCCAAATATGGAGTAATACAAGATTTAGAGTATGTTTAAGAGTACAAGATAAATCAGATAGTACCGAAGTAATAAAAAGACCGGATGCTGCATATTTAAAACAAACAGGTAGATTTTATTTCCAAGTTGGATTTGATGAAATATTTGTTATAGGACAAGCAGCATGGTGTGGAGGACAATATTTTCCGTCAGAAACAATAAGAAAAGAAATAGATTCTTCAATTAATTTCATTGATAATATTGGTAATGTTATTAAAAATGTTGAAACAAAAAAACAAGTTGAAGTAGGACCATCTCAAGGAGAAGAATTAATTAACATAGTTAAATATCTTGATAATATTGCTAAAGAAGAAAATATTAAATGTAAACCTTTATGGCTTGCTAAAATACCTGATACTATCTATGTTAATGATTTAATGAATAAATACAAGTATCAAAAAGAAAACTTTGTTATTAACCCAATAATTGGAGAATTTGATGTACCTTCGATGCAACAACAACATTTACTTACTTTGCCATTATCTAAAGAAGGAAACGCATTAATATATGGTTCAGCAGGATCAGGAAAAGAAAATCTAGTAACAACACTATTGTATTCTTCGATGATTAATTATACACCACAAGAAGTAAATTACTATCTAGTTGATTTTGGATCTGAATCACTTAATATGTTTAAAAAGTCCCCAATAATAGGAGATATACTTCATGTTGATGATAAAGATAAATTAAATAATTTATATAAAATGTTAAACACAATAATTGAAGTAAGAAAAAAATTATTCTCAGAATATAATGGTGATTATGATACATATTGCAAAAAAAGTGGTAAGACTGTACCATCAATAATAGTAATAATAAATAACTTTGAAGCATATCATGAAACTTATGCTGACTATGATGACATATTAACTGTTTTAAGTAGAGATGGTTCAAAATATGGAGTATACTTTGTATTAACAGTAAGTACTCCAAATGGTTTAAGATTTAAACTTAAACAAAACTTTACTCAAGAATATGTATTACAACAAAATAGTCCAGATGACTATACATCAATATTGGGTAATGTTAAAAAGAATTATCCATCTAAAATATTTGGTCGTGGAATATTTAAAAAAGAAGATATATATGAGTTTCAAACAGCATTTGCTTATGAAAAAGATAGCCTTCAAGACTACATTAAATCGCTTTGTATAAAACATAGTGAAACATTTAAGACAAGGGCAAAACCAGTACCAATATTACCAGAAGTAGTAACATATAATGATATTAAAGATGATATAACTAATGATAAAAATGTAATTATAGGTATTGCAAAACAAAGCTTAAATGCAGTTAAATTTGACTTTAATAAGACTCTAATAAATGGAATTATATCTTCAGATGTAAATTATATTTATGGATTTGTAAAACCATTTGTTAATCAATTAATGTACTTAAATTATTCAAAAGTAACTTTAATAAATACTGAAGAAATTAAATTTGAAGATAACTATAAAAAATATATTGAATATATAGATAATGACTTTAATGCATATTTCTTAAAATTATATAATTATATTATTGAAAAAAATGATGAATATATTAAAAATAATTATAGTAGAGACTCATTTAAAGATATAAAACATAATACAGTAATTATCTTAGGATATGAAGCATTTGCTAATAGATTATCTCCAGAAAATAAAAAGAAACTAGGTACATTATTTGAAAAAGCAAAAGATTTAGAAATTGTAAACTTCATAATAATGGATAGTGTAGATAAGTTCAAGAAACTAGAACTAGAATTCTGGTATAAGACTTGTGCTAATCCAAATGATGGTATTTGGATAGGTCCTGGTATTAATGAACAATACACATTAAAAGTATCTCAAAGAACTCCAGAATTAAAAGAACAAATTAATGAAGAATTCTGTTTTGTAATTAAACGAGGTAAACCAACATTAGTTAAATATGTTTCTAAATTCGATTTAAATTTAAAGTAAAGAATTAATTTTCTTTGCTTTTTTTATGTCCAAACTTAAATGATTTATATTTTTTATCCTTCGTTTAAGGTACGAAAAAGTATTTTTAATTTTTTTTGTGTCAAATTTTACACTTTTACTTGACTTAAAAATTTAATCATTTATAATAAATAATCACAAAAGGATATATAATGTCCAAGTAATAAAAAAAGTATAAAAAAATATAATTTATATGAATAGGGTGGTTTTAATGGATAATAAAGAGCTAAGAAAATTAGGAAGAAAAGATTTATTAGAAATAATACTTGCACAAACTAAAAGAATTGAAGAATTAGAAAGTGAATTAAAGAAAACTAATTCAGAATTAAATTCTAAAAAAATAGCAATTGAAGAATCTGGTTCTATCGCAGAAGCTATCCTTAGATTAAGTGATATATTTAATGTTGCTCAAACTACTGCAGATAAATATGTTAATACAGTAAAAGATAACAATAAAAGATATGAAATTAAGATGCAAAAAGAGTATGAGAGAAAAAAGGATAAGATGTTAAAGAAAGTTGAAAAAGAATGTGAAAAAAGAAAAAAAGAAGCAGATGATTATATAAAAGAAATTGAACAAAAAGTAAATGAGTTAATAAGTGGTAATGCTGATATTCCTTTTGGAATAAAAAAGTCTAAAAGGAAGAAAAGTGTATGAGTAAAAAAGAAAAAGTAATACCCACTAACTTATCAATTAGTGTTTTAGAAGAAGAAATAAAAAGAGAAAAATATAAATCAAAGTATACTAAAATATTGAGAAGTACAATATATGCTTTAATAATAATAACATCTATATCTGCACTTATTGGTACACTTATTATGCCAGTACTTGAAGTAAATAATACCACAATGAAACCATTATTAGAAAATAATGAAATAGTATTATCATTAAAAACTAAGAAATTAAAACAAGGTGATATAATTGCTTTTTATCAAGGTAATAAAATACTTATTAAAAGAGTAGTCGCAGTACCAGGGAACTATATAAGTATTGATGAAGAAGGTAATGTTTATGTTGATGGTGAAGTATTAAATGAACCTTATGTAACAAATAAACAAAAAGGAGAAACTAATATAGAATTTCCTTATCAAGTACCAGAAAGTGAATATTTTGTACTTAGTGATGAAAGAGATAAAACAACAGATTCAAGAAATGAAGATATTGGATTAATAAAAAAAGATAATGTAATAGGTAAAGTAATATTTAGGGTTTGGCCATTTAAAAAACTAGGAGCAATATAATATAAAAATTCAGGGAGGTTAATATGAAAAATATAAAGAAAATATTTCTTTTACTAGCAATTGTAATGGTTATTATTCCTATTACAAATACATTTGCAAGTCCACTTGAAGGTTATAAACAAGTAGCAAATTTAGGTGGATGTAATTCTAATTCAAATGATGGAGTTACAGTATGTAAAACAATTAGTGAATCTAATTTAGAAAACTATTTTGATATTACTTTATCAGTAGAAACTACAAGTAAAATTGAAGAAATAACAAAGGCACAAGATTTAGCGGTAGTACTTGTTATGGATATATCAAATACGATGAATTATGGATTAACTAGTGAAACTACAACTGGAGATACAAGATTAAGTGTTGCTAAAAGTTCTGCAATAGATTTTATAAATAAATTTTATGATTATTCAAAAAACAGCAATGCCATAAGACAGATTGGTATGGTTACATTTAATAAAGATTCAAATGATGTTTTTAATGGATTACAAAATGTGAATACGCAGTCAAAGGTCAATGATTTGAATAACAAGATTAATAAGATAACAGCTCCACCTGGTGTTGATATTAAATGGACTAATATGGAGTCAGGTTTAAAAAGAGCTAAAAACTTACTTGCTAAGTCTAATGTAAAAAATAAATATATAATTTTCTTAACAGATGGATTACCTACGACTTATATAAAAAGTGGTTATGAAGGGTATATTCCATTGAAAAGTGATCATACAAAATATTCTGAACATAGAGTCGGTAACTTTTATAACTATGAAATAGATGTACCAATAGGAGATAAAGATTGGTCTGGTACAAATTATAGTGATTTAGGTGCAAGAAGAGCAGAAGAACTTGCCTTAAATATAAAAAATAGTGGAATTAAAATTTATTCAATTGGAGTAGGCATAACAGGACAATATACGTTATATCATTTGCAATATAACGATAAAGGTTCCCATGCAAACACCGTAGATACAGATACTGAAGAAAGAAACTATATTTATTATTCTAATAATGGTTATAAAATTCCTAGGTATTACTCAGTTTTACCTGGAGTAGATGTTCCAAGTAAGAATGCTACTACTAATAGTAGTGTAAAAACTAAATATGATGATACATCATATTATAAAACTTGGTTAAGTGAATATATAGGATCAGATAATTTAGGAACAAATGAAAAAAATAGAAAGTATTATTATGATCCAGATAATAAGGAAGCTTTAGAAAATGCTTATAAACAAATATTTGAAGATATTAAGGAAATGACTAGTCAGGAAATAAGTGCTTCTTGGGTTGCAGAAGATCCGATGAATGCAAGCGGTCAAACTAGTAATATTCAGTTCGTGGGATTATATGATGACAATATGAACTTAAAAGATAAATTAAATATTGCTAATGACGGAGAAAGTGATACTGCTAGTTATAATGAGGATAAGGATACTATTTCTTGGAATTTAAAAAATTCTACTAGAACTGAAATTAAAAAGCAAGAAAATGGTAAAGAAGTAACGTATTATAAATATGAAGTTAAGTATAGAATTCGTTTAGAAAATGAATTAAGTGATTTTATTAAAGATAAAAATTATGCTACTAATGGTAAAACATATTTAGATTATGTTATTATAGAAAATATTAATGGAGTTAATGTAAGAACAGATTTAAAAACAATAGATTTTCCTATACCTGAGGTAGTTGGATATCTTGGAGAATTAACTTTTAATAAAATATCTAATTATAATAATATGCCACTTAATGGTATAACATTTAGATTAGTTCATGATAGTAATTGTCCTTGTATGAAAGAAAGAAAACATATTGATGAAAATTATTCAATGGAAAGTATTTCAAATAATGGAGTAGTAACATTTAATAATATTCCATCAGGACATAGTTATAAACTATATGAAGTATCTAGCGATGGATTACATGAAGTAGATAATACACAGCATGAAGTTAATGTATCATATGGAGTAACTACTACTAATACTAATATTCAAAATAATACTATTATAAATAAACATATAAGAAAAAATTTATCTATTGAAAAATTAGTTCAAGGTATAGAAACAAATAAAGAATTTACTTTTGAATTAACTGCTACATATAATGGTAGTTCTTTAGTAGGTAAATATAACATAGAAAAAAATGGTGTTACAAGTGAAATAGAATTTATTGATGGTAAAATAACATTTACTTTAAAAAGTAATGAAAAAATTATAATTAAAGATTTACCATTAAGTATAAATTATACTATTAAAGAACTTAACACAGATGGCTTTGTTGTTAAATATCAAGTTAATAATGGAGAAGTTAAAGTATATGATGAAAATAATTTAGAAATTATTAACTTAAATGACAACAATAATATACTATTCATTAATGCTTCAGGATATGAATTACCTGAAACAGGAAGTAGTAGTACATTAATTTTGATAATAATAGGATATCTATTATTAATAGGACCTATTATTTATATAGGATATGATATTTATAAAAAGAAAGGTAAAGCTGACTTTCTAAGTAAATAGCGTATCAAATCAGAGGGAGAGAGGAAAAAACATGAAAAAAATAATTAACACATTATTAGTACTTGCAGTAGTACTAGTACAACTAATTCCTTCAAGTTTAGTAAACGCTGCAACTATCAGTGGTAAAGGTGGAACAAATGGTACAATTACTATTGATAATGCAATTGAAGGAAAAACTTACACAATTTATAGAATATTTGATCTAGAATCATATTCATATGACAAAGATGACCAAGGAAATATTACAAATCCAGCATTTGTATATAAAGTTAGTGAAAAATGGACTAATTTTATAAATCAAAATACAATTAAAGGAGTTTATGTAAATGTAGATAATGGTGGAGTAGTTACTTGGGTTAATGGTGCAGATGTTAGTGCATTTGCTAAATTAGCAATAGCATATGCAAAAACTAATAATATAGCATATGATGGACAACAAAAAGCAGAAACTACACCATTAGTATTTAGTGATTTAACATTAGGTTATTATCTAGTAGATTCTACTGTTGGTACATTATGTGGCTTAAATACAACTAAACCTAATGTAACAATTAGTGAAAAGAATGATGTTCCTACAATTGATAAAAAAGTAAAAGATGTAAATACATGGGAAGATGAAAATAATGCTCAAATTGGAGATAAAGTTGAATATAAAACAACTATTACTGTAAAATCTGGAGCAGAAAACTATGTATTAAAAGATACAATGACTGAAGGTTTAACACCTAATAATGATGTTGAAGTATTCATTGAAAGTAACAAAGTATCAAGTGATAACTATACAATTACATATGAAAATAATGGATTTACTTTAAGCTTTAAAAATGAATATATTTCTACACTTGAAGCAGATACAGTAATAACAGTTACATATTCTGCGACTTTAAATGAAAAAGCATTAATTTGTAAACCAAATGCATGTGGACACAATGATAATAAAACATATCTAGAATATGGAGATAATAATAAAACTAATGAAGATGAAACAAGAACTTATACTTATGAATTCAAATTAGTTAAAACTAAAAAAGATGGTACAGAATTAACTGGAGCAGAATTTAAACTATATGATGCTGAAACTAAGGGAAATGAAATTAAAGTATTCGAAGTAAGCACTGGTGTATATAGAGTTGCTAAGACTGCTGAAGAATTAGCAAAAGCTACTACTATTAAAGTAGGTACTGCAATAATCGAAGGATTAGATAGTGATAAAACATATTACTTAGAAGAAACAGTTCAACCAGATGGTTATAATAAATTAACTAGTCGTGTTAAAGTTGAACTAAATGAAAAAACAGGACTTGGAGAAACTACTAATGTTATTGAAGTAGTAAAAACAGTAATTAACTATACTGGTACTGAATTACCTTCAACTGGTGGAATTGGTACAACATTATTTATTACTATTGGTAGTATCTTAGTATTAGCAATGGGTACAATACTAGTAACTAAATTAAGAGTTTCTAAAATGGAAATATAATAAAAAAGTCAGCTTAAATATATTAAATACTAGGGGAAATAGAAATATTTCTCCTAGGTAATAATATTAAAAGGAGGTAAATACTTATGAAAAAGCATAAAATAACATTTATATTAATCTTATTCTTTTTCATAGGCCTTTTAATCCTAACATATCCAATGATTAGTGATTATTTTAATCAAAAGACACAATCTAGAGTAATAACAGACTATGAATCATTACTTAATAATATAGAAATTAAAGACTATAGTTTGGAATTTGATAAAGCAACTGATTATAATAATAGATTAAAAGACTTAGCTAATCCACTTTTAACATATGATACCTTAAGTGATTATAATGATATATTAAATATAAATTCTAATGGTATGATGGGATATATTACCATTGATAAAATAAAAGTGGAGTTACCTATATATCATGGAACAAGTAAAGATGTGTTATCTACTGCAGTAGGACATATCGAAGGAACAAGTATTCCAGTCGGAGGAAGTTATACCCATAGTGTATTATCTGCCCACCGTGGACTACCTTCTTCAAAACTATTTACTGATTTAGATAAACTAGAAATAGGAGACATTTTCACTATAACAGTATTAGATAAAGTATTAACTTATGAAGTAGATAAAATATCTATAGTTAAACCAAATGAAATAGATGAATTAAAAATAGATGAAAATGATTATGTAACATTAAGTACTTGTACACCATATGGAATAAATACTCATAGATTATTAGTTAGAGGTAAAAGAATAGAAAATATTGAAGCAAAGAAAAAATATATAACTACTGAAGCTTTTAAAATAGATAATTTAATAGTTACCCCTTTAGTAGCAATACCTATAATATTAATATTACTTTTAATAATAGTATTTAAACCAGTAGAAAAAACTAAAATTAATACAGATAAATATATTTATCCATCAAAAAAGGAGGAAAAATAATGAAAAAGATTAAATATTTAACTATTTTGTTATTATTATTAATTAGTCCAATTTCTGTAAAAGCAGATATCGTAGACTTTAATAAGAAAGGAACAATTACTATTGAATTAATAGAAAGTACTGATAATACTAAAGTAAGTGATGCAGAAATAACTATATATAAATTAGCAGATGCTATAGACTTAAATAATAATTTATCATTTAAATTTATCAGCGAATTAAATGAATGTAGAGTTAATTTAATGGAGTTAAAAGAAGTTACCACTGAATTAAATGATTGTATAAAAGATAAAACATTACCTAGTTATAAAGGTATAACTAATAATGAAGGTATAGTTAAATATAATGATTTAGATTTAGGATTATACTTAGTAAAAGAAACTAAAACTAGTGAAAAATATTCTATATTTGAACCATTTTTACTTATGATACCATTACAAGTTAATGATAATTGGACATATGATATTTTATCCAATCCCAAAACTGATATAATTAAATTAATAGATATAATAGTAAAAAAAGAATGGAATAATGATACCTCAAATAAATTACCAGAATTTGTTACAATTGAATTATTAAAAGATAATGAAGTAATAGATAAAGTAATATTAAATGAAGAAAATAATTGGACTTATACTTGGAAAAATATTGAAAAAAGTGATAAATATAAAGTAAGAGAAATAGATATACCTACAGGATATACTCCAACATATAGAAATTATGAATATACATTTATAGTTACAAATACAAATACTTTAATTAAAACTGGTACAAATACTATTCTTATAGAATTATCTTTATTATTAGGATTAGTATTAATAATTACAGGTATATTATATAATAAAAAGGTAAATCATGAATAAATTTAGTAAATACTTAATAATATTAGGAATACTATGTATATTATTATCTATAACTTTATATATTAAAAATAAATATCAGGAATTAGATACAGGAAAAAAATCAAAAGAAATATTAGACATAATAGAAACTAAAATAAATGTAAGTGACAAAGAAGAAATAAAATCTAATACTGAAGACTTAGTATTAAATATATCAGGATATGATTATATTGGAGTAATAAGTATACCATCATTAAATATTAAATTACCTATAATGCGTGAAACTGATTATGATAGATTAGCTATTTCCCCTTGTAAATACTATGGAAATATAAATACTAATGATTTAGTATTATGTGCTCATGATTATGTTAATCAATTTGGCAAAATTAGTAATTTAAAGGAAAATGATATCATAATAATAACAGATGTACTTGGTAATAATTATGTATATAAAGTAGTATTAACCGAAGAATTAAATCCTACAGATATAACTAATATGATAGATAGTCCTTTTGATTTAACTTTATATACTTGTAGTTATGGAGCATTAAAAAGAATTACAGTAAGATGTAATAGAATATATGATTATATTTAATTTATACGGCTTATACTTCGTTATTCGCCGTTTTCTAATGCCTAAGGTCATTAGAAAAAAATATTTGACAAATTAACGATTTATGTTATACTTATGTTGTAGTAATTCAATTAGTTCATTCGCGTTTTACTACCAATAAACTTATGTTTAAAGGAATAATGATGAGCCTTAAGAATCTCTTCATGAATGACAATAACGATACACAAATTTTTGTGGTTAGTTTTTGTGTTCATGAAAGGAGGTTCTTTTTATATTATATAATATAACCACAGTATAAATTATTAAGGAGAGTGAAATTATGAAAACAAATGAAAAAGAATATTATGAAAAAGAAAAGAATTGGGATTTTAGTAATTTTAATTTTATAAGTGAAAAGTTAACTAATTGGGATATGTATGAAATATTAAATAATGTTACAAATAAGAATTCTAAAGTATTAGATTTAGGAACAGGTGGAGGAGAGAAATTACTTGCACGCTTTCCAGAAGTAAAAGAAATACTAGGAACAGACTATTCTAGTGGTATGATTGAAACTGCAAATAAAAATTTAAAAATAAGTAAAAGAAAAAATATTACTTTTAGAGTTATGGATAATTTAAATATGGATGTAGAAGACAATTATTATGATGTAGTAGTAGCAAGAAATACTGTAATAGATGCTAAACAAATTTATAATACATTAAAAAAAGATGGTTACTTAATTGTAAGAGGAGTAGATATGTATGATTGTTATGAATTAAAATTAATATTTGGTAAAGGTCAAGGAATACTAGATAAAAAGCCAATAAGTATAATAGATTATGAAAATATTATTGCTTCAGGATTTAAAGATGTAGAACTAATACCTTTACATGTAAGAGAATACTTTAAAACTAAAAAAGATTTATATAACTTCTTATTAAAAGTACCTATAATAGATGACTTTGATGAAGGTATTATAAATCATAATAAAAATATTGATATGAATAAATTAAATTATTATATAGAAAGAAATACATATCCAAAAGGAATTAGATTAGTAAGAAGATATTATGGTATAGTAGGAAGAAAATAAAAGTAATTCTTTAATAAAACATAAGGACTAATCTAGTTCTTTTTTTCATATAATTAACTGGTGACATAGATGAAGAAAATACTTATAATTTTTATTGCAATGTTTATATTTATTCCTAAAATTAATGCAAGTACTACTACTGCACATAGTTATACCTTAATGGATATGACGACAGGTAGAGTATTAAGTTCAAAAGATAAAGATAATCCCATGTTAATTGCCTCAATTACCAAAATAATGACTGCCATTATAGTAATAGAAAATACTGATATGTCTAATATTATAACTGTAGATGATTCTATCCTAAAAGCATATGGTTCTGGAATATATATTCAGCTTGGCGAAGAAATGAGTGTTAAAGACATGCTATATGGATTAATGTTAAGAAGTGGTAATGATGCTGCAGTAATGCTTGCTACTTACATATCTAATAGTGAAAAAGAATTTGTTAAATTAATGAATAACAAAGCCAAAGAATTAGAAATGAAAAACACTAGATTTAATAATTCAAGTGGTCTAGATGAAAAAGGTGGAAATTATTCAACTAGTTATGATATGGCCTTATTAACAAGATATGCAATGCAAAATGAAACATATAGAGAAATAGTTAAAACTAAAAAATACACTACCAAAACTAATTTAAAAACTTATATCTGGCATAATAAAAATAAAATGCTAATGTATGATTATGTCACTGGCGGAAAAACAGGATATACTGAAAAAGCTAAAAGAACCCTTGTATCTACTGCTAGTAAAGATAATATAAATCTAGTAGTAGTAACTATCAAAGATTCTGATGACTGGACTACTCATAAAACCTTATTTGAAGAAACTTTTAGTAATTATAATTCTTATAAAGTACTAAATAAAAAAACATTCTCCGTTCCTGGAGACTCTTACTATGATAAATTATATATAAAAAATGACTTATCTCTAACTCTAAAGAAAAATGAAACCAAATCATTAGTATCCCATATCAAATTAGAAAAATTAAAAAACTATCATAGTGGTGATAAAGTAGGAGTAAACTATATTTATCTAGGAAATACTCTTATTCACAAAGAAGATATCTTTGCCAAAAAAATAACCAATAATTCCTCTAAATTAATTACTAAAATAAAAAAATGGTTTCATTTTTCTCTTGTTATAAGACATAATTATCTCTCTATATAAATAAAAT
>OIZT01000514.1_pt1 | contig 23532 bp, 19 predicted proteins | sample 1588611 | NCBI WGS metagenome assembly OIZT01 (sample SAMN03283278) | human gut metagenome | biome: human-associated habitat; material: feces | host: Homo sapiens | place: Peru | collected 2012
CACAAAAGGCGGCAACTATTTCTACATCATCATCGACCGGGCGGAGGACGGCGAGAACACCGTCCACTTTCTCAACCAGGTAGACGAGCGCGACCTGCTGGCCCTGATGGACGAGGAGACGCCTGCCGCCCCGGTGTGTACCTGTAAGGAAAAATGCGCGGCCGGCGCGGTGGATACATCCTGCCCTGTATGCAAGACCAACCTCTCCGAGTGCGCGGGCAGGGAGAAGGCCAGAGAGACGGAGCCGGAACCGGAGCAGCCGAAGAAAAAGAGCGGCAGCGGCCTTCTGGCCGTGGTGGCGCTGCTGGTGCTGGCAGGCGGCGGTGCCCGGGGCAGCTATCAGGTGGGCGTGTGGCGCGCATTGATGGAGCTGGACTGGCACCCGCAGATCATCACCGGCACCAGTGTGGGCAGCCTGAACGGTGCCATGTTCGTGCTGGACCAGTACGAAACGGCGCGGGATATGTGGCTGAGCATCCGCAGCAAGGACGTGATGGAGCTGCCGGAAGAGGATGCCGACCTCTCGGCCCTGCACCAGTTCCTGCGCAGCGTGGTGAAGGCCGGCGGCATGGACGTGACCCCGCTGGAAGAGATCGTGGAGCGGGTGCTGGACGAATTCCTGTTCCTCTACGAGGGCAGGGTGATCCGCCAGGGCACCGCGGACCAGGTGCGGGAGGAGACGGGGAAGTCCCTGGATGAACTGTTTCGGGAGGTTTTCAAATGTTTGCCAAATTGCTGAAATACGAGTGGCGGTCCAGCCGGAAGACCATCGCCACCCTCTGCACCGTGATCCTGATTTCCGGTCTGCTCATCGGCTCTGCCACGCTTGCTATGGTCCGCTGGGACAGCCTGAGCAGCGGCTCGGATCTGCTGGCGATCATCCCGGTGCTGCTGATATCCCTGTGCATCATGGCCGTGGCCGTGTCCTGCGCCGCCAGCGTGTTTTACGCCCTGTGGCGGTTTTATCGGAGCCGGTTCACCGAGGAAGGGTACCTCACCTACACCCTGCCTGTGAATAACCATTTCCTCATCCTGTCCAGCCTGCTCATGAGCGCTGTGGAGATCCTGCTGGTGCTCCTGGCCGCCGGTGTGGCGGTGGCCCTGGCTCTGGGGATCTTCTCTCTGAGCCTGCCCTGGAAGGAAATCGGCCCGGAGACCTGGAAGGCCGTCGCACGGGGCCTGGGAGAGCTGGGAAATGAGCTGAGCAAGCACGGAACGGACATCCTCCTGCTCCTGGTGACTGCCATTCTGGGCGGCATCAGCACCCTGATTATGCTCATGCTCTCCGTGACCGTCGGTGCCATTGTGGCCAAGAAGCACCCCATTTTGATGGCCGTTGTGGTCTTCTACGGCATCGGGATCCTGCGTTCCGTGCTGAACGTAGCGGGCCTGGTCACCGGCGGAGAGGAGGCCGTATACAGCGCGCTGACCATGATGAACATCAGCTCCCTGGTGACCATCGGCGCGGGATACGCCCTCATCTACTGGCTGACCGGCAAGAAGCTGAATCTGACGTAAATAAGTGGAATCTGCGCACCAGACGGAATGGCTGGTGCGCAGATTTTTTGCATATGGGGGAGAATTTTTTGGGGAGGAGGGGGAAATGTACGGGTTATGGGACGGGAAGGGTGGTAGAGTATGGGAAAAGGCAAGAAGAAAATGTCATAGCCATTGCAATATAGCCGCGTTGTTGCTATTCTAAAAACAAGGGGGTGCGCATTGTGGGAGATCAAGAAATTTTTTATGCGAAGTCCGCTAATGCCTATCATGATAAGATCACCAATCGGGACCACTTGGAGCGGGTCAGGAAATTGGCACGACAATTTGGATCGGAAATCGGAATGCCGGATGAGGCAGAGCTGGCGGGAATATTTCATGATTTTGGCAAGTATGGGCAGCTGTTTCAGGAGCTATTGCATGGGAAAGTACACAACATAGATCATGCTTTTGCTGGGGCGGCTTTTTTGTACGGTGTTAAAAAGCTATGGGAAAAACGGAGACTGAAGGCTTGGCTGAATTACGCTCCGATTCTGGAGGCAATTCAGGGCCACCATGACGGACTGATTTCTTTGGATGCGTTGTCGGAGGCATTGGAAAGCACGTTGTCGGAGGAAAAAGCGGATTGCTGTCCCAGCGGAAAACACCCGTCTCTCAGCGGCAAGAACCAGTATCAAGCCGCAATGCGTGCCTTTCAGAAGGATTTTCCGGATTTCCGGCTTCCGAAAATCGCCAATCGGGAGGTGCCTGCGGCAGACCGCACGGCGGATATGCTGGATACACGTATGCTGTTTTCCTGCCTTGTAGATGCGGACTACAGCGTCTCTGCATCGGATGACAAACCGGATTATTTCCAGCAAAGTAGCGGAGAGAAGTTGGATGCCAAGGGCGCGCTGGATCGTTTGGAAGCCTATCTTGCGGAAATTCGGAAAGGGTCTACTGCCGCCCCTGGCCTGAACGCCCTCCGTAATCAGGTATATGAGGCCTGTGGACGGGCCGGGAATATGCCGGTGGGCTTATATACCCTGACAGCGCCTACCGGAGTTGGAAAAACATTGGCAATGCTTCACTTCGCGCTTCGCCAGTGTCAGGAGAACGCATTGCGGCGAATCATTGTGGTGCTGCCGTTTTTGTCTCTTGCGGAGCAGACCGAAAAGGAATATCGACATATTTTTCAGGATATCCTGGTGGATCATAGTCAGAGCAAACTATCGGATGAGCAACGGGATTTTGCGGCCCGGTGGGATGTGCCGATCATCATTACAACATCTGTTCGTTTTTTTGAAAGCCTATTTTCGGACAATCCCGGAGATTGCCGGAAGCTACACAATATTGCGGGGAGCGTTATTTTGTTTGACGAGGCCCAGAGCCTCCCGGCGGAGCTGGCGGCACCAACGGTTGAGGCGGTCCAGGCACTTTGCCGGAAATATCAGTGTACAATGGTTTTTTCCACGGCAACCCAGCCGGATTTTGGATCGCTCCCAAAAATCTCCTGGGAACCTGTAGAAATCCTGCCGGAAAATCGACATCTGTTTGAAAAAATGCGCCGGACTCAGGCACAATGGCGTTTTTCGTCTAAATGTCCACTGGAAGAAATCGGACGGGAAATGGCTCAGTCTAGGAATGTATGTTGCATCGTCAATCTGCGCAGACATGCAAGGACCCTCTTCACGAAACTAAAGGAAGAGACGGGAGAAGAAGGTCTGTTTTTGCTGACGACAGACCTTTGTCCGGCCCACCGTCTTGCAGTTGTAAAGGAGATCAAACGGCGACAGAAGGCTGGGGAAATCTGCCGGGTCGTGGCAACACAGTGTATCGAAGCCGGTGTTGATTTGGACTTTGACGTGATGTATCGGACTCTGGCTCCGTTGGAATCAATTATCCAGGCTGCGGGACGATGCAATCGAAACGGGAGGCTGACAAATGACGGCCAGGTTATTATTTTTGAGCCGGAGGAGAAAGGCCGGTTATACCCGGGAGACGAATATGGCCGGGCTGCTATGACGGTCAAAGAATTGTGGGAAAAAGAGCAAGACCTGGATTTGAACAGTGCGGAAACAATTCGGGCCTACTATCATCGCTTTTTTGCCTTTTCCAAACAAAATGAGAATCTGGAAAAGGCATTGGCAGAGAAGTCATACCCGGATGTGGCTAAAAACTATCGGCTGATCAACAGCGCCGGTATCCGTTTGATCGTTCCCTGGGACGGGGAACAGAAAATGTACACAGCGGTGATGGATGCCCTGAGAAAGAACAGCGTGACGTTTTCTATGCTGCGGGATGCCGCACCGATCACAATCACCTGCTTCGAGGAGGAAACGGTCAGAGCCTGCGCCACACCGATCGGGATATACCATGGACGGGAACGGGTAGAAACTGGCTGTTATATTTTGAATAAGGGATTTGAAAAATGCTATGATCCTGTTATGGGATTCCAGGCAGAGGGCAAGTTGTACGAAAACTACTTTGGATAATATACACTTTGCACCAAAATGCGATTTTTGAACTGTTTTCTCTTGACTATTCGTGAAAGTGTAATTATAATTTAATTGACAGCAAAAACCCGATGAAGTTTCTGCTGAGAATTGAAATAATTATATTATGATTCTCCCCCTGTGGTAAGGGGGAGAACCAAGATGGAGGTGAGCATTATGAATCACTTGGTTACGCTGGAGGTGTGGGGCGACTTTGCGTGCTTTAGTCCACCGCACGAAAAAGTGGAAAGACTGACCTATCCCGTGCCGACACCGTCGGCAATGCGGGGCGTTCTTTCTTCAATTTACGCAAAAAGAACTGAGTTTGTGTGGCAAATCACGCAAATAGAGGTCTTGCAGCCCATCCGCTACATTGGCTTTATGCGCAATGAGGTCAAATCTACGGTCAGTCTGAAAGGGGATGCGGCCAGTGCCATCATCTACACGGATGAGGACCGCACGCAAAGACAGACGCAGATGCTGAAGGATGTTCGTTATCGGATCAGCGCAAAGATATGCCCCCGGAAGGAGTACACGGGCACCCTGGAGCAGCTGTACTGCCAGGCCTGGAGAAGGATTGAAGGGGGCAAGGCGTTTGTGCAGCCCTGTCTTGGGATGAAAGAACTGGTTTGCTATTTTGAAAAGAGTGACGGAACCAGAAAGCCCATTGACGAAAGCATGGACTTGGGACTTATGGTCTACGATGTATTTGACTTGCACGACTATTCCGTTCGGGCAAAAGCAAAGCCCAGCCTTTCATTATATCATGCGGTCATGGACCACGGAGTCATTCGTGTTCCGGACTATGATAGCGATGAGGTGCTGAAGGGAGGCTCGGTAAATGCTGAAAGCACTGTATGACTATGGAATCCGTAACCATGTGGCGGTTCCGCCGGGATTTATGCGCAAGCCGATTCGGGCGTATATCAGCTTGTCCGCAGAGGGTGCATATCTTGGTGTTCTTACATGCAGCGAGGAAATTCAGGTATGTCCGGATGTAGGCTCATTGGCCAATGGGCCGGACAAATGCAATCCCCTGGCGGAGAAAATGGGGGTTATATTGGATGCCGAAGGAAAAAAGGGGATGTTCTTCCGCAGACTCCTGGAGGATGGAGCCGGTGATGTCCCCGTTTTCGGAGTATGTTTGACCGCACTCCAAAACGAGGAGGTTTGCGACTCCATTCGCAAGGAGATGAAGGCTGTCAGGATCAAGGACCAGGACCGGATCTCCTTTCGGGTAGATGGGGTGCCAATTACCGCAGCCGAAGGCGTTGAACGGTGGTGGGCAGAGCGCCGCCGGGAATATCTTTCCGATGGAAGCGGCAAGCGCTCCGGTGAGATGACACGGTGCCTGATCACGGGGGAACTGACGACACCGCTATCTACGCTTCCGGCAATCAGCGGATTGCAAAGAGTTGGAGGAAAAGCACTGGTTCCCCTGTTCTGCTTCGACAAACCCGCCTTTTGCTCCTACGGACTCAAAAAGTCCACCAATGCGCCGGTGTCCGAGGAAGCCTTTGCGGTGGTGAAAGACGCTCTGAATGATTTACTAGCCGGGGCTCCGGCTATGTATCGCCGGGATAAGAACAAAGATTTCACCCCTTCTACGCCGGTATACGCAGGTATGATGTTTCTGCATTGGTACGACTGCCAGATAGAACCCAGGGAGGACTTGATTTTACCGGCATTCGAAGGATTTGGCGGAGAGGACCAGGACGAGGACGAGTCCTTGCCTTTGGAAGAAAGGGAGGAAGTGGACAGGCAGGAGGAAGCTCAGGCAAGAGCCAGGGCGGACCAACTGGTGCAGTCGGTTTCTACCGGCGCACAGATGCCGCCGCTGAAGACGCAGTACCATATTCTGCTGATTTCCGCAAACAGCGGTCGGGCGGTCGTTCGCCGTTATGAGCGCGGAAGCTATGCCGAGCTGCAAAAGAACCTGACGAAGTGGAATGAGGAGATGGCCCTTGCGGATCGATCTGGAACAAGCACGTTGCGTCCGTGCAAACTGTTTGCCAGACTCTGCCGCTTGATCAAAGATCAAGAGAAGCATGGAGCAGAGCTTTATGAGCAGATCGGCAAAGAATTGGCGGGAATCACACCGGCCATTATTATGGCGATCCTGAATGGTACGCCGTTGCCGGATGCGGTGGCGGTACGGGCGCTGGCCTATATCCGCTCGCAGATGCTGGGGAGCCGGGAAGAGGAGAAAAAAATCCGCATTCCGGATGGAAGAGCCTGCCAGTGGTTAAAGGTTTGGTTGGCCAGAAAGCGACGGGCAAGAAACGAGGAGGTTTTGACAATGCCTTATTATGACAGTACATTCCCCAGTGCCGCCTACCATTGCGGCGCACTGACGGCAATCTATGCCAATCTGCAACATGTAGCTATGGGAGAGGTCAATGCCGGAATTGTGGAGCGGTATTATGCTTCTGCCAGCCGAACCCCTACCCTGGTATTGGGCACATTGGAGCGGATGGGACAGGTTTATCTCAGCATGCTTGCCAAACAAAAAGATAAACGCAGGTTGGCAAAAAAATATCAAGATCGTCTGAACGAAACCTATGCCTTCTTTGGGAAGGATGGGCTCCACAAGCTGCCAGCCGCACTGACGCTGGAGGAGCAGAGCTTCTTCGCCCTGGGCTACCGTCAGATGTGTACACAAATCAATGCCGATATTTTGGCCGCTGAAGCGAATAAAGAGGAGGATGCGTAATATGTCCGCAATTCAGAACCGATATGAGTTTCTTTACTATGTAGCCTGTACCAACGGGAATCCAAACGGTGACCCGGATATGGGCAACACCCCCAGAATGGACCCGGAAACAATGCAGGGGTATATTACTGATGTCGCTACCAAGAGACGTATCCGGAATTATGTTCAGCTGGCCCATGGGGATGAACCGGGCATGAACATTATTATCCAGCAAGCCACAAATATCAACCGCCATATCGCCCAGGCTCGGAAAGAGGCTGGAGTTGAGGGGGCAAAGGATAAAAACGCGGTGTATGCCGGACGCAAAAAAGCCTGTGAGCTGTTTTATGATGTACGGACCTTTGGGGCGGTGATGTCCACAGGACCCAATGCGGGCCAGGTCCGGGGACCGGTACAAATCACCTTTGGCAAAAGTCTGGACCCGGTGCTTCCAATGGATATTTCCATCACCCGTATGGCTGCGGCTTTGGGGGAGAAAGACAAAACACTGGAAGTATACACGGCCTTGGAAGAGAAAGCCGATGAAGCCAGTTTGCGTACGATGGGGCGGAAGCAGCTGATTCCCTTCGGCCTGTATGAAGTGCGGGGCTTTATCAGTGCCAATCTGGCAGCGGAGACCGGCTTTGATGACAGAGACCTGGAAATCCTGTTTGAGTCCATCCTCAATATGTATGAGCATGACCGAAGCGCCAGCAAGGGGGAGATGGAGGTGGTGTCTCCGCTGATCCTCTTCAAGCACGTGGGAACGGACAGCGATATGAAACAGCGCCGTGCCCAGGCAAAGCTGGGCTGCGCCCCGGCTCACCGGCTGTTTGACCTGGTGAAGGTGGAGAAAAAACCCGAAGTGCGCACCCCCAGAAGCTACCGGGATTATAGGGCCAGCGTGGACCTGGACCATGTTCCGGCAGGAGTGGAAGTCGGATTTCAGACAGACGCGTTTGGGCCAATCGTTTGGAACCGGCTGCCGGAGGAAGAGAGCTGGTTTGTAAAGGCCAATGGATGAGCAGGAGTTTCTGCCCCTGTCCTGGTTGAGTCAGGTTTGCTATTGTCCCAGAAGGGCGGCGCTGCTTTTGAATGAGCGCCTTTGGGAAGAAAGCACCGACACGGCCAAGGGCCGCTCAGAGCATGAGCGGGTCCATACCCAGCGGGCGGAGAAGCGGGGGGATACCGTCAAACTCTACGAGTTTACCGTTTACTCGGATACCTACTGCCTTTTGGGGAAATGCGATTGCATTGAAGCCAGCCGGGAGGAAACAGGCTGCCGTATTCCGGCAGCCGACTTCCCGGTGCGGCTATACCCGATAGAATACAAGCATGGGGCGGTACGGGAAGAACCGGAGTATCAGATCCAGCTATGCGCCCAGGCAATGTGCCTGGAGGAGATGTTTCAAACTTCTATCCCGGAAGGGGCCTTGTTTTTCATTTCCTCCCATCGGCGTATCCCGGTTTCGCTGAATGCCGAGCTGCGGGACCGGACGAAAGAAATGATCCGGCAATTGTGGGAAATCCGCAATCAGCTGAAAGTGCCGCCTGCGCAGTATTCCGCAAAATGCCGCCGATGTTCTCTGAGAGAGCTGTGTATGCCAAAAACAAAGACAACAGCCCGAAGGTACTTAGACAAGCTGTCCAAGGAAGCCCTTGGCCCGATTGAGGAGCAGGAAGAATGAAAAAACTGCTGAATACGCTTTATGTCCTTACACCGGAAAGCTATCTCTTCTGCCGCAATGAGAATATTTGCATACAGGTTGGCGGAAAGGAAAAGCTATGTATTCCGGCGCTGACCATTGATTCCATCGTCTGCTTTGGGAAGATGACTGTATCGACACCGCTGCTGGAATATTGCGGGAACCATGGGATATCAGTGACATTTGTTAGCGAACAGGGCCGGTTTATGGGTAGATTCTACGGTCCGGTTAGTGGAAATGTCCTGCTTAGAAAACGGCAATACGAATCTATAAGCGATGACGAGTTTTGCTGCCGCATTGTAAGATCTGTTCTTCTGGCCAAATTACGCAACAGCAAACTGGTGCTGACCAGAGCCGCACGTTCCGACCGTATGGCAGCAGAGAGGCCGTATTTGGAGGATGGGGCGCGACAGCTGAGTGATGCCGTGGAGCGACTGCTGCAATGCGAGGATGTGGATTCTATACGAGGTGTGGAGGGAGCGGCTGCGACGGCCTATTTCTCCAGAATGGACAGTTTGTTGGCTGGTAATCCGGGAAACTTCCGCTTCGAGACACGGAGCCGACGCCCGCCGAGAAATGAAGTAAACGCGGCGTTGTCCTTTACATATATGCTGCTGACTCGGGAGATGCAATCCGCTATGGAAACGGTTGGAATCGACCCGGCGGCCGGTTACTTACATACTTTGCGGCCTGGGCGGGCATCTTTTTCCCTGGACCTGATTGAAGAGCTGCGAGCGCCCCTCTGCGATCGGTTTGTTCTATCCCTTTTCAACAAGGGCCAGCTTTCCGGCGGTGATTTCGAGAAAAATGAGGAGGCGGTGTATTTGAATGAGCGTGGGAGACGCACGCTTATTTCCAGTTGGCAGCGACGCAAGCAGGAAGAAATCATACACCCATTCTTAGAGGAGAAGGTTCAAATCGGCATGATCCCCTATGTTCAGACAATGTTGTTTGCTCGGGTTTTGCGAGGCGATTTGGATGATTATCCGCCGTTTGTCTGGAGGTAGCGGAAATGATGCTGGTGGTTGCGTATGATGTGGACACAACGAGCAAAGCAGGAGCAAAGCGCCTGCGGAGGGTTGCCCAGCTTTGTGAGCGCTATGGAAGCCGTGTGCAGAATTCTGTTTTCGAAGTGCTATTAGACCCGGCCCAACTGGTTGCGCTGAAAAGCGGGTTAGAGAAAATTATCTGTCCGGATACGGATTCTGTTCGTATTTACCGGCTGGGAAGCAATTATAAAAACAGAATAGAGGTTATGGGAAGAGTCGGCCCGGTTGAAGCCGGGGAACCACTGCTACTTTAACCGATGACTGCGCCAATCGCTGTCATACATGATTTGCTGGCAGATCGGCGCAGAACAAGAAAGACAAATGTGTGAAAATTTTGCGGAGTGCGAATATAAAAAGAAGTTTTTAGAAGCGTTTCGCAGAAAATACGGCAAAAATGCTAAATTCTAGATGGGATATATGTGCATTTTTGCTGTCACCCCCCTCGCGGGGGTGAGAATTGAAATACGGAAGCCTACCTGACCTGGGAGCAGGACAGGAGGGTCACCCCCCTTCACGGGGGGTGACAACTACGAGAATTCCAATACGAAATAATAACCACACAAGAGACCAACCTGGGTAATCAGCCCCCACCCTGGCCTCAGGAAGGAGCACACAATGTTATTTGACACCCATGCCCATATGGATGACCGGGCTTTTGACGGGGACCGGGAGGCGCTGCTGGAGGCTTTGCCGGGGAGCGGCATCGGACTGCTGGTGAATCCGGGGTGCAGCCTGGCCTCCAGCGAGGCGGCCTGCGTTTTGGCCAGGGAATACGGCTATATCTACGCCGCCGTTGGCTCCCACCCGGATGCGGCGGACGAGGTGGATGAAGCTGCGCTGGACCGGTATCGGCAGCTGGTCCGGGAGAACAGCAAGGTGGTGGCCATTGGGGAGATCGGCCTGGACTACCACTATGAGGACATTCCCCGGGATATCCAGAAGCGGGCCTTCCGGGCCCAGATGGAGCTGGCGGGGGAGCTGAAGCTCCCGGCCATTGTCCATGAGCGGGAGGCCCATGAGGACGGCATGAAGATCGTGGAGGAATTCCCGGAGGTCACCGGGGTATTCCACTGCTATTCCGGCTCCGCCGAGATGGCGAAGGTGCTGGTCAGCAAAGGCTGGTATGTGGGCTTTACCGGGGTGCTGACCTTCAAAAATGCCCGCCGGGCGTTGGAGGCGGCCCAGGCCGTGCCCCGGGACCGGGTGGTGCTGGAGACGGACTGCCCCTATATGTCCCCGGAGCCCTTCCGAGGCCAGCGGAACGACCCCCGGCGGCTTTATCGCATGGCAGAGGCCCTGGCGGCGCTCTGGGAGGTCACCCCGGAGGAGGCCCAGACCATTACCTATGAGAACGGAAAGCGGCTGTACCGGATAGAGTGACAAAAAGGCGGAGACCCGGAAAAAGGTCTCCGCCTGCGGCGTTTTTGAAGGGTTATGCCGCCGCTTCCTCTACAAAGCCGGGCAGCACCCTCAGCCCCATGTGCAGCCACATGCCGAAGGACACCAGGCTTGCGATGGCGGCGGCAATGGGGGTAGCGTAGGGCATTTTATCGTTCCACATGTACACATATAAATAGCCCGTGTACACCACGCCGGAGCACAGGATCTGGGGGGCGGCGTAGCGGACGTATCTGCTGTCCAGGAAGCACAGCAGCACCAGCAAAGCATCCAGCAGGTAGCCGTAGCGGTCATGCATGGCCGGCAAAAACAGCAGGCAGGTCCAGGCGCTCCAGGCGGCCAGGGTGAAGAAGCTGAGGGGTGTCTCTTTCAGCTTGCCGCCGTGGTTCAAAAGCCAGAAGAGGTAGAGGCCCAGCAGGAAGGCGGTGAGCATAATGGCCGCCTGACGCATATGCTTATACCGGGGATAGAAGAAGTACCAGATGGACAGGGCATTGCTGATCATATCCGGGTACTCTGTGGTTTGGTAGGCGTAGATGTCGAAGACTGCCGTCAGGGGACGGCCTGCCAGGTAGGCGGGGGTGCCGGTGGCCCAGAAGACTCCCAGAGTCAGCAGGAAATATCCCAGGGAGAAGTTTTTCCGGGAGACATAAAAATAGAGGTACACCGGCAGGATGAATACCGTTTGCAGCTTCAGCCCGAAGGCAATGCCCAGCAAAGCGAAGGAGGCCGGGTACCTTTGCCGGTACAGCAGATACAGCGCCAGGATGCAGACGGAGGTATACATGCTGTCGCACTGGCCCCACACGGAGGAATTGAGGATCACGGTGGGGATCATCAGCACCAGGGCGTAGGCGGTGCAGAAGGTCTTGCCGGGGAGGGCTTCCCCCTTCTCCCGGGCGGCCACATAGCCGCAGACCAGAGCCAGGAGAAAGTCGAAGAAAATGGACACAGCCTTGTATAGGTACATGGGAGACATGCCCCCCAGGGGAATATAGCTGAACAGGCAGATGAGGGTCTGATACAGCACATTGTAGTCCCCCACGCCCTGGGCCAGGGCCCGGAAGCCGCCGTTTTCTACGATCTGCTCGTACCAGGGCACCAGGAACACGTTCATGTCTGGGCTGGAATGGTCCATGCCGCCCTTCCGGGCCAGCCAGGCCAGGGCCGTGGCGGCAAGCAGAAAGAGCCAGTAACGGTATTGGATCAGCCGGTCCAGAATTTTTCGCTCCGTTTTGGGCATATGATTTCCTCCAGGCGTATTTTCTGGCACCAGTATAGCACAGATGATCTCCGGACGCAATGATTCAGGCATATTTTGCGGTACTTTACAAAAATAGGAAATGGTGATATATTCTAGTATAAAAACAACGTGTTTAGGAGGAACACCCATGAAAAAATGGATCGCGCTGGCGCTGGCCTTGGTCATGGCGCTGTCTGTGTCCGCCTGCGGCTCCGGCAGCTCCGGCGGGAAGGTCGCCGTCTTTTGGTACGATTTTGAGGATGTCTATCTGTCCAGTGTCCGGCAGACCCTGGACCAGTCTCTGACCAAGGCGGGGGTCAGCTATCAGGATTACGACGCCAAGGGCAGCCAGACTGCCCAGATCGAGCAGATCCAGTCGGCTATTGCCGAGGGGGTCTCCGCCCTGGCAGTGAACATTGTGGAGGCCAGCAGCGATGAGGCTACCCAAACCGTTGTGGATATGGCGAAGGAGGCGGGGCTGCCTCTGGTGTTTTTCAACCGCTCCGTTCCGGAGAACATCGTTTCCGTTTACGAAAAGGCCGCCTATGTGGGAACGGACTACACCATGGCCGGGCACATGCAGGGCCAGATGATCGGGGACTACCTGGTAAACAATTACGACGCGGTGGACCTGAACGGGGACGGGATCATCTCCTATGTGCTGTTCAAGGGACAGGAGGGCAATGCGGAGGCCAACGCCCGGACACAATACAGCGTGGGGGATGCCAACAGGGTGCTGTCCGCCGCCGGGAAGCCGGCGCTGTCCTTCTACGATCCCAACAACAGCGCCAGATATCTGGTGGACCAGACCGGCGCCTGGTCCGAAAAGCAGGGCCAGGACTATATGCAGACCATCCTGACCCGCTATTCTGAGGCGGAGGGTGACATGGTGGAGCTGGTCATCGCCAACAACGACGCAATGGCCCTGGGAGCCATCGCCGCTCTTCAGGCCGCCGGGTATAACAACGGCAGGGGGAAGACCATCCCGGTTTTCGGCGTGGATGCCACCGACGCGGCCAAAGCCGCAATTGCCGACAGCTCCATGACCGGCACCATCAAGCAGGACGCGGAAGGAATGGCCGAAGCCGTTGCCACCATTGCCCGGAACCTGATGGAGGGCAGGGCCACCTTTGAGGGCATCGATTCCGCCAACCTGGAGGGCTCCTGGCGGGTAAATATTCCCTATTCTTCCTACACCGGCTGAGACCGCCGGGAGGAACCGGACCGCTGAGGACCGACCGTCGCCGAGAACCGGTGGCGGCGGTCCCCGGCGCTTTTTTGTTCTGCGATGGAATATGGCTATTTTATTGCGGGAAAATCGGAAAATGAAGGGAACTATACCGGTTTCGATTTAATTATAATTTCAAATTTTATCGAAAAATTGACAATTCGGTATTTAAATATAGAATTCGGAGGGGGCGGACACAAAGAAAACGTTCTCTGGGGATTGTGAGATATGCACAAAATTGAGAGTATAAAATGTGCTATTCCAACGAAAATTTAAAAATTCCTTTACAAAGATAATAATAACTGCTATAATGTCGATGTTTCCCGGAACGCAGGATTGTGCAAAATTGTTAGGTTCTGAATCCGGGGATAATCGGACTGAACCGGCCTGCCGGTTTGGCACCATCTTTTTTAGGAGGAACACAAATGAAGAAGATCATCTCTGCGCTGCTGGTCCTGGCTATGGCCCTGTCTCTGGCAGCCTGCGGCAGCAGCGCCCCTACCGCTACTACCGCTGCTCCCGCCGCTACCGAGGCCGCTACCGAGGCCGCTACCGCTGCCACTGAGGCTGCTGCCGCTCCCGCTGGCGAAGTCAAGACCTACAAGGTCGGCGTTGCCATCTATCAGTACAACGACAACTTCATGACCCTGTACCGTCAGGAAATCGAGAACTACTTCAAGACTCTGGAGACCGACACCGTTAAGTACGAAGTCACCATGGTCGACGGCAAGAACGACATGGGCGAGCAGACCAACCAGATCGATACCTTCATCACTCAGAAGATGGATGTCATCATCTGCAACCTGGTTCAGACCTCCTCTGCCGAAGTCATCATCGACAAGGTCGTTGCCGCCGGCATTCCCCTGGTCCTGATCAACCGTGAGCCTCTGGGCGACAACGGTGACGAGTCCTACCCCGGCATCATCGACAACCCCACCGTTTGCTACGTCGGTGCTGACGCCCGTCAGTCCGGTACTTACCAGGGCGAGATCGTTCTGGCTCTGGACAACAAGGGCGATATCAACGGCGACGGCGTTGTCTCCTACGTCATGGTCGTTGGCGACCCCGAGAACCCCGATGCTCAGTACCGTACCGAGTACTCCATCAAGGCTCTGACCGACGCTGGCATGCAGGTCAAGGAGCTGGTCAAGAACGTTGGTAACTGGGACCAGACCAAGGGTCAGGAAATCGTAGCCGCCGCTCTGGCTCAGTACGGCGACCAGATCGAGGTTGTCTTCTGCAACAACGACGGTATGGCTCTGGGCGCTGCCGCTGCCATCGAGGCTGCTGGCCGCACCGTTGGCAAGGACATCTACCTGCTGGGCGTTGACGCTCTGGACGAGTGCCAGGAGATGGTCAAGAAGGGCACCATGACCGGTACCGTTCTGAACGACCACATCGGCCAGTCCCACACCGCTGTTGATGTCGCTGTCAAGGCTCTGAACGGCGAAGCCATCGACAACTACTACTGGGTCGACTACGTCAAGGTCGATGCCGCTTACTTCGGCTAATATCTGACGCTTTCACTGTGGGTGGGCTGCTTGCAGCCCACCCCATTTCAGAGTATAGGTTTCCTTTGAGGGGAATATTAAATCTCCCGCGCCGCCCGCGTAGGGGCTGATGCCCACATCAGCCCGCGCAGGTTCCGGACAAAGCCGTTAATATCCCCCTGAGACGAAACCAAAGTCTTGAATTACGCAAAAGAATAGGAGGTCTGCTCAATGAGTGAATACCGCTTGGAAATGCGCGGTGTTTGTAAGTCCTTCCCCGGTGTAAAAGCGCTGGACCACGCCCAGCTCTGCCTGCATCCCGGCAAGGTTCACGCGCTCATGGGAGAAAACGGTGCCGGTAAGTCCACACTGATGAAGTGCATGTTCGGCATCTACAGCATGGACGAAGGCGAGATCTATTACGAGGGCAAAAAGGTGACCATCAAGGATCCTCTGGAGGCTCTGAAAATGGGTATTGCCATGGTCCATCAGGAGCTGCAGCCCATTCCCGCCCGAACCATCGGCGAGAATATCTTCCTGGGCCGTTATCCCATGAAGAAGTTTTTGGGCTTCATTCCCGTGGTCGACCATGAAAAAATGTACGCCGATACCGCCGCTCTGCTGAAAAAGGTCCGGATGGACTTCGATCCCAGGCAGATGCTGGGCGAGCTGAGCGTTTCTCAGATGCAGTCTGTGGAGATCGCCAAGGCCGTTTCCGCCAACTGTAAGGTACTGATTCTGGACGAGCCTACCTCCTCTCTGACGGCCAACGAAGTGGAAGCCCTCTTCCGCATCATCGAGGACCTGAAGGCCGACGGCGTTTCCATTGTCTACATCTCCCATAAGATGGACGAGATCCTCCGCATCTCCGACGAAGTGACCATCATGCGTGACGGCCATTACATCGGCACCTGGGACTGCAAAGGCCTTACCACCGACTTCATCATCTCCAAGATGGTGGGCCGGGAGCTGACCAACCTGTACCCCGAGCGGCACAACGTGCCCGGCGAGGTGGTGTTTGAGGTGGAGGACTTCACCTCCATCAATCCCAGGAGCTTCCGCCATGTGAACTTCAACGTCCGCAAGGGCGAGATCCTGGGCGTAGGCGGCCTGGTGGGTGCCCAGCGGACCGAGCTTATGGAGGGCATCTTCGGCATCCGGTCCCATAGCTCCGGCACCATCCGCTATAAGGGCGAGGAGCTGAAGATCACAAGACCCAAGGACGCCATCGACCATGGCATCGCCATGCTGACGGAGGACCGCCGGGCCACCGGTATTCTGGGTGTTCTGAGCATTGCGGACAACATTTCTGTGGCCTCCCTGAGGCAGTATCTGGAATTCGGCATTATGATCAACGACCAGAAGGTGGAAAAGCTGGTCCAGACCAACGTCGAGAAAATGAACATCAAGACTCCCTCCAGCAAGACCCAGATCCAGAGCCTCTCCGGCGGCAACCAGCAGAAGGTCCTGATCGGCCGGTGGCTGGCCAACGCTCCGGATGTGCTGATCCTGGACGAGCCTACCCGCGGTATCGACGTAGGTGCCAAGTACGAGATCTACTGCATCATTGAGGAGCTGGCCCGGGCCGGAAAAAGCATCATTATGATCTCTTCCGAAATGGCCGAGCTCATCGGTATGTCCGACCGGGTCATGGTCATGTGCGACGGCCGGGTCACCGGCTTCGTCGACGGCAAGGACGCGACACAGGAAAACATTATGGAACTGGCAACCCAGTTTGAGACAGTTTGAGCAAGGAGGAAATTTGGAATATGAAAACACAAATGAGTGTTCCCCAGAAAATTTGGAAGGTCATCAAGGACAACCCCATCGTCATTATGCTGGCCCTGCTCAGCCTGGTGGTGGGCTGCACCATCGACAAGTTCTTCTCTCTGGACAACCTGAATAACCTGATGTGCAATACCACAGTCCGGTTCCTCATTGCTCTGGGCGTCTCCGGCTGTCTGATCACCAAGGGCACCGACCTGTCTGCCGGCCGTCAGGCCGCCCTGGCCGCTACCCTCACCGGCGTTATGGTCCAGCGTGCCGACTACGCCAGCCGGATGTTCTCCTGGATGCCCGAGATGAACATGTGGGTGGTCCTGCTCATCGTTCTGGCTGTGGGTGCCGCTGTGGGTACCATCACGGGCCTGATCATCTCCTACCTGAACGTGCCCCCCTTCATTGCCACCCTGGGCATTCAGACTATTGTCTACGGCATCAACCTGATCTACACCAACGCCCAGCCCATCGGCGGTTTCACCGACAGCTTCAAGTCCTTCTTCACCTGGAAGATGCTGCCCATGGGCAGCTTCAAGGGCTTCAACGGATACATCCTGTTTGCTCTCTTGTTTGGACTGCTGTTCTGGTTCATGTACAATAAGACCACCCACGGCAAGTACATCTACGCCATCGGCGGCAACGAGAACGCCGCGGAGGTCTCCGGTGTCAACGTCCGTGTGAGAAAGACCCTGATCTACATGACTGCCGGCCTGATGTATGCCTTTGCCGGCTTCCTGATGACCGGTAAGTCTGGCGGTGCTTCCGCCTCCATGGGCGTCAGCTACGAGCTGGAAGCCATTGCCGGCTGTACCATCGGCGGCGTCTCTACCACCGGTGGTATCGGTACCGTTGGCGGCATCCTGGTGGGCGTGCTGGTGTTCGAGCTGCTGAAGATCATCCTGCAGTTCGTAGGCGCGGACCCCAACTTCAACTACATTGTCCAGGGCCTGGTGGTCATCGTGGCCGTTGCCATGGATATCCGGAAGTACGTCGCCAAGAAGTAATGGAAGAAAAAGACGCTACCCCCAAGGAAGAGCCGGAAGAGGTCAAGTCCCAGTGGCAGCTCCAGAAGGAGAACTGGTACGACCGGGTCCCCCTGACCGTCAAGCAGCTCGATAAGATCATTGCCACCTGCCTGGTGCTGCTGGCCCTGACCTTCGTGCTGATTTACCTGGACGCAAAGGATATCTTCCACATCTTCGTCAGATAAGCTTTGGGCCTGCCGCAGTAGCGGCAGGCCCATTTGGGTTCCCAAAGCCCTCTCCCGCTTGGAGAGGGTGGCACGGCGAAGCCGTGACGGGTGTGGGGCGATACGCGGTCTGACCTGGTGCCGCCCCTCATCCGTCTCGCCCCAGGGCGAGCCACCTTCCCCCAGGGGAAGGAAAAGCCCCCAGGCTGCTGCCTGGGGGTGTCGTGTTCTTACAGATCGCTGTACAGGTCGTCCTTGTAGACTCCTGCCTGGATGAGCTGGCGGAAGCTCTCGGTGACGGAGGCCTTGTCGGCGGCGTAGGTGACGCCGAACCACTTGTCGTGGGTGGGCAGGACCTTTACCGTCAGGGCCTGCTTCTGCAGCAGCTCACCGATGAGGATGGGCAGCAGATACTCGGCCTTCAGGGGATTGCCCGGGACTTCCTTCTCAAAGAAGACCTGGAAGTTCTCCTCCAGAGTGGCCAGGAAGGCAGGGGACAGGCCCCACAGATTCATGGATACGTAGCTCTCCGGATCCAGCTGGACGCCATCGGCTACGGCATCGGACTGGATGTTCTTGGTCTCTACCACGTTGGTCAGGAATCCGTCCCGCACCTGGCAGATGCCCCGGGTGACGCCGCCGTTGTCGGAGAGGGTGTTTTTCAGGATAAAGCCGGCCATGCAGAACGCATTGTCTGGATGATCCTCCTGGAGGTAGTCGTGGATCTCCTTGTAGATGCTCTTGCCGTAGTAGTCGTCGGCGTTGATGACGGCGAAGGGGGCATCGCCGATGGCCTCCCGGGCGCAGACCACCGCGTGGCAGGTGCCCCAGGGCTTGGTGCGTCCTTCGGGGACGGTGTAGCCAGCGGGGAGCTTGTCCAGCTCCTGATAGGCATAGCGGATCTCCAGGGGAGCCTTCTCCAGTCTGGCCCCTACGGTCTCCATGAAGTCCTTTTTAATGGCTTCCTTGATAATGATCACAGCGGTGTCAAAGCCGGCCTCGTGGGCATCGAACAGAGAGTAGTCCAGGATGGCCTCACCCTCGCAGCCTACGGGATCGATCTGCTTCAGTCCGCCATAGCGGCTGCCCATACCCGCAGCCATCACAACCAGAATGGGTTTCTTCATTTTCTGTTTCTCCTTTTACTTTGTCTCTTCTTCTACGATCTTCGCCATCTCATCCCAGTGCTTCTCCATTTCGGAGACCAGCTTGAACTGGGTGCGGGCGCGGTCCAGATTGTGGTCGGGATAATGGATACCGAAATAGTGGTCGCCGTCTAAGTAGTCCGTCAGGAAGCGGACGCCGCATTCCAGGGTCATGGTCAGCGCGCCCAGAGGCAGGGTCTTCCGCTCGTTCTCGGTGAGACCCGGGCAGGCAGTCAGGAAGCCCCGGGTAAAGATCCGGTACAGCTCCAGATCGATGGTCATCTTGCTCAGGTCCTTTTCGTCCTCGGCAGCGGTAGCTGCGCCGAAGCGGATGGAGTCACCGAAGTCATAGGCGCTGAGGCCGGGCATGGTGGTGTCCAGGTCGATGACGCACAGGGGTGCCCGGGTCGCTGCGTCCAGCATGACATTGTTCAGCTTGGTATCGTTGTGGGTGACCCGCAGAGGCAGCTCTCCGGCACGAAGCATGGCCGTCAGCTTGCCGCCCACAGCCTCGTGGGCCAATACAAAGTCGACCTCCGGCTGCACGGAAGCGGCCCGGCCCATGACATCCTTGTCCAGGGCCTCCCGGAACAGGCGGTAGCGGTCCGGGGTGTTGTGGAAGTTGTGAATGGTCTCATGGAGGGTTTCCGCCGGGAAATCCGTCAGCTGCTGCTGGAAGGTGCCGAAGGCGATGGCGCTCTGGTAGAAGTCCTCGGGGCACTCCGGGGCCTGGAGGCACAGGCTGTCCTCCACAAAGTCGTACATCCGCCAGTCGCTGTTTTCGCCCATATGCACCCAGCTCTTGTCTTCGTCCGTGGGGATCAGAGTCAGAGCTGCCCGGGGATCGGAGGACTTGCTGTGCAGATGCTTTGTGACGGCCTCAACATTCTCCTGCAGACCGGCAATATCCGGGAAAGCCCGGTTGCTGAGCTTCTGCAGAATATACCGCCGCCCGGTATCCGTCACGGCCAGGTATGTCTCGTTGATGTGCCCGCAGCCATAGCGTTCACAGGAAACGACCTCTCCCTGCGTCTGAAAATGGGAGAGCACTTCTTTCAAACTTGGTTCCATTTCTTTTCTCCTTTTCCGCTGAACAGTATATCAGCAAGTGCGTAGTGTGTAAAGCTCCATTTTCTTTTTGAAGAAACCACCTGTGCAAGCAGGTGGCTTTTGGTTTGCCTTTTGCGCTGCCTGCAATGAGGCGGCAAACGGTTACGGCAGGCTTGCTTTGCATAAATCAATTATATCAAGCATACTTTCAATGTCAAATTAAATTTTGCTGTTTCTGGGTAATTTTGCCTGCTATTGCGCAAATTTGTTAAAAAGATACAATTTCTTGGCGTGTATTTTGTACATTAATCATTTCATTCTTGCGTTCGCTCTGCCGAATGTCCGGAATGTTCCGTTTATCAAAAAAGCCTCCGCCTGCACGTGCTTTACCATTTTGAACTCTGCACGTGCCAATCTTCTAATTTAAAAAAGCCACCTGCGCGAACAGGTGGCTTTCACTTAGCCCTTTACGCCGCCTGCGGTGAGGCCGCTGGTCAGGTTCTTTTCGATGGACATGAACAATATCACCACGGGGATGATTGCAAAGATGGAGGCTGCGAAGAGATACTGCCACTCGATCATATTGTAGCCGTTGAAAATGTTGATGCCAACGGTCAGCGGCTTGAAGGTATCGGTGGAGATCAGGCACAGAGCCACGGTGTATTCATTCCAGGCGTTGATGAAAATGAAGATCAGGGTGGTGACAATGCCGGGGGCTGCCACGGGCAGCAGGATCCGGAGCATGGCCTGGACACGGTTGCAGCCGTCAATGGTGGCCGCCTGCTCCATCTCCGCGGAGATGCTCATAAAGGTACCCCGCAGGAGCCAGATGGTAAAGGCCTGGTTAAAGGCCGCATTGATGAAAATCAGGCCAAGAATGGAGTTCGTCAGGTTCAGGATCTGCATGACCTTGTAGATACCGATCAGCAAGACCACCGGGGCGAACATCTGGGACACGATGATGAAGCCCAGGAAAGCCGTCTGGCCCTTGAACTTCATGCGGGCCAGGGCGTAGGCCGCCGGAATGCCGCAGAGCATGGCGATCAGGGTAGAGCCGCCGGCGATGAGGATGGAGTTCAGCATATACTTCGCCATGGGCGCCCGGGACCAGATATCCGCGAAGTTCGTCCACATGTACTTGAGGGGGAACACCGTTCCGTTCATGCTGAAGATCTCTTCCCGGCTCTTCAGGGCGGTGGTGAACATGACAAAGTAGGGATAGAGAATAAACAGGCAGATGAGCACCACCACAAAGTAGAGGAGGATCCGGCTCAGGAGCTTCTTCCAGTTAACACGAACATCGTCCTTCATAGCTTAATCCTCTCCTTTCTTCAGGGTGGAGACCATGTAGCAGCTGGCGCAGACCAGCAGAATCAGGAAGCCGATGACGGAAACCGCCGCAGCCTCGCCCTGCTTGCCATTGTAGAAGGCCAGCTTGTAGAGGTAGGTAACCAGGGTATCGGTACGGCTGGCGGGGTCGCCCTTGGTGATGGTCCAGACGATGGGGAAGGAATTGAACACGTAGATGATGTTCAGCACCGTGGCCACGGTCAGGCTGGGCTTTACCAGGGGCAGGGTGATGTGGAACAGCTTCTGCCAGTAGCTGGCGCCGTCTACAATGGCGGCCTCATAGAGGCTGCTGTCGATGCTCTGCAAGCCGGACAGCGCCGTGAAGCACACGAAGGGAATGGTTACGAAAATACCGCAGGCAATTTCCCAGGCGAAAAACGCATCGGGAGTGGGCGTCCAGTTGACATTGGTCTGGATGATGCCCAGGGTTTTCAGCAGGGTATTCAGTGCGCCGTAGTCCGTATTGATGATGAACTTCCAGGCGCTGGCCTGAATGACCAGGGTGGTGGCCCAGGGGAACACCACAATGGCCCGGGCAACCTTGCGGCCCTTGAACTGGTTGTTCAGGATCAGGGCCAGAATAAAGCCAAGCACCGTGGACAGGACGACCACCAGAACCGTCCAGACAACGGTATTTTTCAGCACCATGGTAAATTTGCTGCTGCCAAGGACCTTGCTGAAATTGTCAAAGCCCGCAAAGCCCTTAATGAGGCCCGCCTTGGTCACCTGGCTGAAGGCCATGCGGAATACGAATCCGATGGGGACAATGATGAAAATCGCCATGAGGATCACGCTGGGCAAAATCCAGATATAGGGCTCAACCGTGCTGCCCAGGCGACGGGGTGTGTTCTTCTTCACGAAGCAACCTCCTTCTGTTTGGTTCCTTGTCCCCTCAAATGCCCTGCCTGAAAGCATTTCAAAAAACAAGGGTCTGCCGATGCTTTCCGGGGATGCACGTCCCGGAAACAGCGGACGTGAAAAGCAGGCCGAGCCTTGCAGCTCGGCCCGCTTTGGGTTTACGTAGAAATAGAGTGCTTAGCCTGCAACTTCAGACTGCAGCTCGTCCAGCAGCTGCTGTGCGTCGCCGCCCAGGAGCACCTGCTGCTCCACATCGATGACGCCCTGCTTCACGTCTGCCCACTCAGCCTTGGCGGTGGGGTAGAACTTGGAGGAACCGACAACGTCGATCCAGGCGGTCATGCCGGGGTTGGCCTTGGCACACAGCTCAGCACCGGTGGAGGTAGCGGGCAGGAAGTCTTCCATCAGAACCCAGTCAGCATAGGGCTCGTCATCATAGAAGGCATCGATCACAGTGGAGATCGCGGCCAGCTCGGCATCGGTGTAGCCGTTGTCGAAGCACATGAAGCGGTCCATAACGCCGACGGAAGCACCGGCCTTATCGCCGTTGGTGGGCAGAGAAGCAACACCGAAGTTGATGCCGCCGTTCTCTTCGCAGTACTTGGAGATCTGGTTGGGTCCGATCATCATAGCCAGCTTGCCGGAGGCGAACATCTCCTGCAGGTCATAGCGGGTCTCGTTGGTGGGATCGGTGTTGGTCAGGCCGGACTTGATCAGGTCGACAACGAAGTTGACAGCTTCCACGTTCTCAGCGGAATTCAGAGCCCAGTTGTTGTCGGCATCCACGAAGCCGCCGCCGTTGTTCCAGGCATAGTAAGCGAAGCAGGCCTGGCCTTCGTCGGTGGTCATGTCAACGCCCCAGGGGTAGACATCGGGGTTGGAAGCCTTGATGGCCTCGCAGGCAGCCTTCAGCTCTTCCCAGGTGGTGGGAACGTCTACGTTGGCAGCGTCCAGGATGTCCTTGTTGTAGTACAGAGCGCGGGCGGAAGCCAGATCGGGCACAGCCCAAACGGTGCCGTCAACAACGGACTGCTCCAGGAAGGAGGGATAGAACTTTGCGTAGGTCTCCTCGGAAACCCAGTCGGAGGCGGGCAGCAGCAGGCCGTCAGCCTGGAAGTCGGCGAACACGTCGATGTTCAGCAGGTCGGGAGCTTCGCCGTTGGCAACACGGGTGTTGACCACGGTGTAGATGTCGTTCCAGGACACGCAGTCCACAACGACCTCAATGTTCTCGTGCTCGGCGTTGAACTTGGCGGCGAAGTCAGCCCACCACTGGGCGGTCTGCTTGCCGTACTGAGCGGTCAGCATGGTGACGGTGACCTTCTCGCCGGTGGCGGCGGGGGCCTCGGTCTCAGCGGGGGCCTCGGTGGAGGCGGGAGCGGCG
>OIZT01000523.1_pt1 | contig 23219 bp, 29 predicted proteins | sample 1588611 | NCBI WGS metagenome assembly OIZT01 (sample SAMN03283278) | human gut metagenome | biome: human-associated habitat; material: feces | host: Homo sapiens | place: Peru | collected 2012
ATACGAAACCGTTTTCATTTTGACTCCCGTTTTGTCTGATGAACAGATGAAGGAAGCGGTCGCAAAGTTCAAGAAGCTCCTCACCGATAACGGTGCTGAGATTGTGAACGAGGAGACCTGGGGACTCAAGAAGATGGCTTATGCTATTCAGAAGAAGTCTACAGGATTCTATTGCCTGTTGGAGTTCAAGGCTGAGCCGACAATTATCAAGACTCTCGAGACTGGCTATCGCCGCGACGAGAAAGTTATTCGTCACATGACAGTTAAGCTCGACAAGTATGCTGCACAGTATGCTGAGAAGAGACGTAACAAATTCGCTAAAAAAGAGGAGGCTTAAAACATGGCAGCAGTAGAATCAGAAATTCGCTATTTGACTCCACCTTCAGTGGATACAAAGAAGAAAAAGAAAATAAGGATAGGTAAAACGAATGAAGATACAATGTATAGGAACAGGAACAATGGGATCAATAACAAGAGGCAGTCAGAGTTTAGTAATAGATGACATGCTTATTGATGTTGGTTCAGGTGTCGTTAAGAAAATGGAGAGTTTAGGAATATACACTAAAACAATAAAATATTTATTAATAACACATGTCCATTCAGATCACTTTGTAGATCTACCTAATTATTTGATAGGAAGAAACATAAGAAGAGAAAATACAGAAACACTACATATAATTTGTGGTAAAGGAATAAGAGCTAAGGCAATACAATTATTTGAATTATGCTTTGGAGACGGAAATAAAAATAAGTATGCAAATTTTGATGAAATATATAATGTTAAATTCATCGAGTTAGAAAATGGAGAAACATTTGAAACAGACAGTATGAAAATAACTGCATATGAATTAGAACATGGAACATGCAAACCAATTCTAGGATTTTTAATTGAAAAAGAAGGAAAAGTTCTAGGATATGCAACAGATACAACTTTATGCGAAAACGTAAAAATGATTTGTGAAAAATCAGATTATGCATTTTTGGATGCAACAAACACTATTCCAACAAAGTCACATATGGGAGTAGAAGAAGTTATATGGCTTGCAAAAGAATATCCAAATACTAAAGTATATGCTATACACAGAAGTGATTATGTACATAGTCATATTCATGATATACAATTTCCAGAAGACGGAGATATAATTGAAATTTAAGAATAAAAATAGATTCACCTCATAAATTGAATTAGAGGTGAATTTTTTTATGATTAATTTTACAAAAATGCAAGGTTTAGGAAATGATTTTATATGTACTAACTTTGATAATATAAAACAATATAACTTGAAAATATTTTCGAAATATGTATGTGATAGACACTTTGGAATAGGAGCAGATGGAGTAGTATTATTTACTAAAAGTAGAATAGCAGATTTTAAAATGAAGATATTTAATAGCGATGGAACAGAAGCTGAAATGTGTGGGAACGGAATTAGATGTCTTGCAAAATATTTGTATGAAAAAGGTTTTACTGATAAAACTGAAATTAAAATAGAAACTCTTGCTGGAATAAAAAACATAAAATACATAAAAGAAAATAATAAAATAATGGCAATTCAAGTTAATATGGGAAGACCAATAACAGATATAAATAAACTACCGATATATGTTCCAAGAAATCATAAATATCACGAATCAAAATGCAAACTTATACTTAAAGCAAGTGATAAAGAGTTTGAAGGAATATTCTTAACAGTAGGTAATCCTCATACAGTTATTAAAGTAGAAAGTTTAAAAGATATTCAATTGAATAAATATGGAAAAATCATAGAAAATTATAAATATTTTCCTCAGAAAACAAATGTAGAGTTTGTAGAGAAAATAGATGAGAAAAATATAAAAGTTAAAGTGTGGGAAAGAGGAGTTGGAGAAACTTTAGCTTGTGGAACAGGAGCGGTCGCAAGTGCATTTGCAATGTATCAAGAAAAAGAGGTAAGTAGTGAAATAAATGTTGAATTAGATGGTGGAGTAATGAAAATCAATATTGATGAAAACACAGGAGAAGTGTATATGTCAGGCCCAGCAGTAAATGTATATGAAGGCACAATCGATTTATAGAGTTTAAAATAAGTATCACATAATTGATACTTATTTTTTTGTGAAAAAAGGATTCAGAAAGCATAGAAAAATGAAAAAAGGAAATAATTAGAGTAAATAAATATGAAAGGAGAATATGTTTGATAAACAAGGTAGAGATTTGTGGAGTAAACACTTCAAAATTACCTATATTATCAAATGAAGAAAAAAAGGAATTATTAGAGAAAATAAAAAATGGAGATACAGAAGCAAGAGAAAAATTTATACAAGGTAATTTAAGACTAGTTTTGAGTGTAGTTCAAAGATTTTCTGGAAGGAATGAGAGTGCAGATGATTTATTTCAAATTGGTTGTATAGGACTTATAAAATCAATAGATAATTTTGATATAAGCCTTAACGTCCAATTTAGTACGTATGCTGTACCTATGATAATCGGAGAGATTAGAAGATATTTAAGAGATAATAACATAGTTAGGGTAAGTAGATCAGTTCGCGATTTAGCATATAAAACAATACAAGTAAGAGAAAGACTTACAAAAGAAACTGGAAAAGAGCCAGGAATTGAAGAGATAGCTAAAGAGCTAGAAACAACACCAGAAGACATAGCATTTAGCTTAGATGCAATACAAGATCCAGTATCATTACAAGAACCTGTATACAATGATGGTGCTGACAGCATTTATATAATGGATCAAGTAAAAGATGTAAAAAATACAGACGAATTATGGGCAGAGAATATAACAATACTGGAAGCAATGAAAAAATTAAGTGACAAAGAGAAATTAATAGTAAATAAAAGATTTTTCGATGGTAGAACACAAATGGAAGTTGCTGAAGAAATAGGAATTTCGCAAGCACAAGTATCACGCTTAGAAAAAAGTGCAATAGAGCGAATAAAGAGAATATGGAAATAATTATAATTCTACTAAAATTATATCTTCCCCAATGCATTTTATATTAGACCATGGAATTACAATTTCATGATCAGAAGAAAAAATATTAAAAAACTTAGAAGAACCAGGAACAACAATAGAAGTAATAATTCCAGATTCAAGTTCTGCATTTACATCTTGGACGAATCCTAATCGTTGAGCATTATTTATATTTATAACTTCCTTATGTTTGAAATCTAATCCTTTAGAATTCATAATAGCACCTCACACATATTTTTTATATATAATATGCCACTACATGAAAAAAGTTACTAAATAAAAAGAAAGGAATTTTATGAAAATATCATGGATAAAATCTCAAGAAGATAATAAAAATTTTAAATTTATAGAACGATTAGGAATTGAAGTAATAAAAATTGATAGTCAAGAAAAAATAGACAATAAAATAAAAGAGCTAATTGAAGCAGAAAAAAATACAATAATAATTACACAAGAATTAGCAGGCTTTTCAGAAGATATAATAAAAAAATATTCTAAAAATAAAGACATAAAAATTATTATTAATAAAAATTAAAAAGGAGACAAAATGAATAAGGAAAAGACAAAGAATATTGTTATGCTAAAAGAAATTCCTTCAAATATTATTGAAGAAGCAATAATAATACTAAAATCTAATTCAAAATATAACAAGAAAAAAGTAGAGGATTATGCAAAATTAGAAGGAATGGAATTAGTAAGAGAATATTTAAGAGATATGGATACAGAGAAGAGAAAAAAGAGAAAGAAATTGTATTTATATGGATTAGCAATGATAGGAATAGTTCTTCTAATTTTGATAATAAAGCATATACATTAGTAAAAGAAAATGGACAGAGTGTTCATGAAAGCGAGGTTGTATATGCTAACAGATGAGGAAAAAATTCAAAGAGCTAAAGAAATTTATTATAGAAGAAATGGAATTAGTTTTAGAGGGGAAGAAAAAAAGAAAAAACATAATAAATCATTTATTTTTATAATTGTAATTTCTTTAGTAGCGGTATATTTATATCAAAATCAATCAATATATTTTACAACAGAAAATAAAGAAAAAATAAAAGAATTTTTGAACACAAAAATAAATTTAAACGAGTTTATAAAAGTACCTGAAAAAAATGAGAATACTACAGAAAATAAAATGGAGAATACAACGGAAAATATAAATAACCTAGAAGCGATTGAAGAAAAAAATCCAGAATATTCAATAATTTGGCCGAAGAAAGGAACAATAACATCTAACTTTGGACAAAGAGAATCGGCAGATAGCAGAGTTGGAAAAAATCATACCGGTATAGATATTGCAGGAGAAGAAGGAGAAGATATTGTATCAGCGATAACCGGACAAGTAACATTAGTATCAGATGAAGGAGATCTAGGCAGACATGTAAAAATCAAAAATGATGAATATGAAACAGTATATGCACATTGTAGTCAAATATATGTCGAAGTTAATAGTCAAGTAAAACAAGGAGAGTTAATTGCTGCAGTTGGAAGTACTGGTAATTCAACAGGAAATCATTTGCATTTTGAAGTATTGAAAGATGGGGAATATATAGATCCTCTAAATGTAATAGAAAAGTAGGTGAAAAATGAGAATTAAGGTAGATGTAAAAATATTTTTCATAATAATTTTATACATATTTATGCAAAGCACAAAAATATTCGCACTCACATTTATATTCATACTTTTACATGAACTAGGACATTTAGTAACAGGAATTACAATAGGACTAAAGGTTAAGAAAATTAATATACACATATCTGGATTATCTGTGGAATTTGAAAACTATGGGAAACAAAGAAATGCAAATAAAATTGTTGTAGACATAGCAGGACCATTAATAAATATCATTGCATTAGTAATTGCGATAATAATAAAACAAGAAGAAATAGCATATATAAACTTATTATTAGCAATAGTAAATCTGTTGCCAATATATCCACTTGACGGGGGTCAAATATTAAGAACTTTATTAATAAAACGTTTCACATATAAAGAAACCATAAATTTTATAGAAAGTATTTCTCAATATACATTGATTATATTAACTGCTATAGCAAGTTGCTATTTATTAATCGGAAAGAATATAGGAATATTTATAGCTATTTTATATTTATGGACAATAATTTTTAAAGAGAAAAGGAAAAATAAAATTATACGAAAAGCAATAAGAAGCGTTGAAAACAATACATAGCTGTTGAAAGAATGTGAAAAACATGTTAAAATAAACATATGTCAGCCATGCTGATAAATTAATATCCGAAAGGATGAGGAAAATGTACGTTTTTTCTAATGGGGATCTGGATAACTTCTATCGGTCGATGCTCTGGAAGTATGGGATTCATGCTGTTGGAGGTTCCATCGTGGATGGAGAACTTTGGATGCTCTTCGATAACGAGAGCAAAGGCCTGACCATGCCCACGCATCAGAAGAAGGAAATCTACAATTTCATGAGGAAAAGGTACGATTTCAAAATGTTTGTGTTGAACGGACAGGTTGTTACCGCTTAACATCGAACAAAAGCGACGGCACCTCTAAGTGCCGTCGTTTATTATTATAAAAATAAATAATAGTATTTGATAAAAAGAATAGTCCTCAATTATAAATTTATACAATGCATTTGAAAAAAAATAAAAAAAGTGATATAACAGTAAACAGTTAATAATTAAAATAATAATTTATTTTAGTTAGAACATATAATCATATAGGAGGCTATAATGATTAAAATTAATGAAAACTTTTTAGAATTACAAGAGAGCTATTTATTTGCAACAATAGCAAAGAAGGTAGCGGAATACTCAAAAGAAAATCCAGATAAGAAGATTATCAAATTAGGAATAGGCGATGTAACAAGACCAATTCCAGATGCTGTGTTAGAAGCAATGCATAAAGCAGTAGACGAACAAGCTCACACAGAAACATTTAGAGGATACGGACCAGAACAAGGATATGATTTTTTAAGAGAAAAAATCAAAGAATACGATTATAAAACTAGAGGGGTAGATATAGATATAAGTGAAATATTTGTATCAGATGGAGCAAAATGCGATTGCGGAAATATTGTAGATATTTTTGCTAAAGATAATAAAGTCGCAATAACAGATCCAGTATATCCTGTATATTTAGACACAAATGTAATGGCTGGAAGAAGCGGAAAATATGATAAAGAATCAGGAAAATATAAAAACATAGTATACATACCAGCAACATCAGAAAATAACTTTGTACCACAACTCCCAAAAGAAAAAGTTGATATGATATATCTATGTTATCCAAACAATCCAACAGGAACAACATTAACAAAAGCACAATTAGCAGAATGGGTGAAATATGCTAAGGAAAATAAAGCAATAATATTATTTGACGCAGCATATGAAGCATTTATTTCAGATGAAGATGTGCCACACACAATATATGAAATCGAAGGAGCAAAAGAAGTTGCGATAGAATTTAGAAGCTATTCAAAAACGGCTGGCTTCACAGGAATAAGATGTGCATACATAGTAATTCCAAAAGAATTAAAAGGATATACAGAATCAGGAGAAGAAGTGGAATTAAACAAACTATGGAACAGAAGACATTGCACTAAATTTAATGGAGTTTCATATGTAACACAAAGAGCAGCAGAAGCTATTTACACAGACGAAGGAAAAAGACAAGTTAGAGAAAATATAAATTACTATAAAGAAAATGCTAAAATAATTAAACAAGGTCTTGAAGAAGCTGGATATACAGTATATGGAGGAACAAATTCACCATATGTATGGCTTAAATTACCAGATGGAATGAAATCATGGGATTTCTTTGATAAATTATTATCAGAAGCAAATGTAGTTGGAACACCAGGAGTTGGATTTGGCCCAAGTGGTGAAGGATATTTTAGATTAACAGGTTTCGGAACAAAAGAAAATACAAAAGAAGCAATAGAAAGAATAAAAAATATGAAATAAAGAAAAGTACACCTTCGGGTGTGCTTTATTTATGCTACTTTTAATAGATGATAATTAGCAACCATAAACCCTTGAAAATATTGACTTTTCTAGATAAATGAGTTAAAATATTATGGTATTAAAGGGGAATAAAATTTATGAGTAACGATAAAAAAACAATCGAAAAATTAACATCAAGGGTAAAGATATATTTAGTGATAATAGCTTTACTCTTTATTTTAATATGCACATACGATATAAAGTGGGTAATACCATCAATAGTGCTATACATATTAATCATCTTATATACAATGTGGTCAAATACTAAAAAGAAAACAGAAATAGAAACACACATTGAAGAAGTAGCTTGGGGAATGAATTCAACAGTAAGAAACACATTAAATAAATCATCAATCCCACTTCTAGTAATAGAAACAGATGGCGATGTAATATTCAGAAACCCAAAATTCAATAAAGAATTCAAGGATGTAGATGTTATAACATATGTAGATAGCTTGATAAAGGAAATAAAACTTGAAATAGAAAACAACAATGACAAAAAAGAAATCACAAAACAAATAAGCATAGAAAACAAAGTATATAAAGTAATGTGTGAATACACAATAAGCAAAAAGAGAGATAAAAGAAAACAAAAAGAATATGTATTAACATTAAACTTTATAGATGAAACAAAATACAATGAACTATTTGATAAATACATAAACGAAAAATTATGCATAGGTATAGCAGTAATAGATAATTATGAAGAAATAATTCAAAAATTATCACCAGAAGAAAAAACAGCTGTACTAGCTAAAATAGAAAAAACAATGTTTGATTGGGCTTCAACAAGTGGTGGAGTAGTAATAAAAAATGAAAGAGATACATATATATATATATTTGAACAAAAATATTTAGCTGAAATAGAAAAAAATAAAATAAATATATTAGATTTAGTAAAAGAAATAGATACAAAAGTTCCAATAACACTAAGTATCTCAATTTCAAATGAAGAAAACTCTTACTATGAAAGATATAAATCAGCATTAGACGGAATAGACCTTGTACTTGGAAGAGGCGGAGACCAATGTATTGTTAGAAAAGAGGGTAAGTACAAATTCTATGGAGGAAAATCATTAGAAGTAGAAAAACGTACAAGAGTTAAAGCAAGAATAGTAGCTCATACAATAGAAAGCATGATAGAAGATTCAAAACAAGTAATTATAATGGGACATCAAAATGCAGACATAGATTCATTAGGTTCATCAATGGGAATGTACAGACTAGCTATAACAATGGAAAAACCAGCATACATCGTAGCAACAGATTTAGGAATGAACTTAGGAAAATTTGTTGATACATTAAAAGAAACAGAATATGAAGAAGCAATAATTGATAAAAAAGAAGCACTAAATATAATTGACAAAGATACATTACTTATCGTAGTTGATACACATAAAAAGACATTTGTACAAGTGCCAGAATTATTAACAAAAACCGATAAAATTGTAGTAATAGATCACCATAGAAAAGGACCAGACTTTATTGATAATGCAAGTTTAACATTCCAAGAAGTATATGCATCATCTGCAGCAGAGTTAGTCACAGAAATTCTACAATATGTTGAAAGAAAAGTGGAATTAACACCAATAGAAATAGAAAGTTTATATGGTGGAATAATGGTAGATACTAAAAACTTTACTTTTAAAACAGGTGTTAGAACCTTTGAAGCAGCTGCATATTTAAGAAAATGTGGTATAGACATTATAAGAGTTAAAAAATGGTTCCAAAGTGATTTGAAAACATATACTAAAATTTCTAAAATAATTGATAATGCAGAAATAATAAATGATACAATAGGAATTTCAATTTATGATGAAAATGACAAAGATGCAAATGTAATTTGTGCAAAAGCAGCAGACGAACTATTAACAATTAGTGACATTACTGCATCATTTGTTATAGGAAAATTAGGAGACAAAGTTTGTATTAGTGGACGTTCAATTGGAGACATAAATGTACAGATTATTCTAGAAAAACTTGGCGGTGGAGGACATATAACTTTAGCTGGTGCACAAGTTGAGGGACTAAGTATAGGAGAGGTTAAAAATCTTCTTATTGAAAAAATTAATGAGTATTTTTCTGAAGTTGCTGGTTAATTAAAAATAATCAAGGTTAAAAGGAGAAAAGTAAATGAAAGTAATTTTATTACAAGATATAAAAGGTGTAGGAAAAAAAGATGAAGTAATAAATGCAAGTGATGGATATGCAAGAAATTTCTTATTACCTAAAAAAATGGGTGTTGAAGCAAATGCGGAAAATATGAGTAAATTAAAAGCAAAACAAGATTCAAACCAATATAAAAAGTCAGTAGAAAAGGAAAAAGCAGAAAAAATTGCTGAAAAGTTGAAAAACATCACTTTAAAAATATCTGTAAAATCAGGAGAAAATCAAAAAATATTTGGTTCAATTACTGCAAAAGAAATTGCAGAAAACTTAAAAGAACAATATAAAATAGAAATTGACAAAAAGAAAATAGACTTAAAAGAACCTATAAAAGTATTGGGAGTTACGACAGTGAGTATTAAACTTTTTGAAGGCGTGGTAGGCTCTTTGAAAGTCCAAGTATTATAAATTTTGAAGATAATCAGCATCTTGCTTTGTCAGAATTCATTTGAAACGCGGTTACATACAAACGTATGCGCCCTTGCCTTTCAAATAAATTCTTCCAGCCAAAGTCATACTGACACTGTAACAGGCAAAGCCTTAACAGTCTCAGCATAGCAATATACTAATTCTTTTTAAAATTCAATATAAAACTAATCTAAGAAAGGAATGAACTAAAATGAAAGTAAGACCATCAGTAAAACCTATATGTGAAAAATGCAAAGTTATTAAAAGAAAAGGTGTTATCAGAGTAATCTGTGAAAACCCAAAACACAAACAAAGACAAGGTTAATTTATTATAATTATTGAATATAACACAAATTTTAGATAGCGGCTGAAAGGAAAATTTATTTTCCTTTTAATTCTGATTTGTGTTTATATATATGTCCAAAAGTATTATTGATTAGTATAAAGATACTAATGCATTTCACCAATAATAACTTAAGACAAACTAAAAAACAAAATTTAAGAATAGCAAAATAAAAACTATGGAGGTGCAAAAAAATGGCTCGTATAGCAGGAGTTGATTTACCTAGAGAAAAAAGAGTAGAAATTGGTCTAACATATATTTATGGTATAGGACTAACAAGTGCTCAAAAAATTCTAGCAGAGGCAAAGGTTAATCCAGATATTAGAGTTAAAGACTTAACAGATGACCAGGTACAAGCAATCAGAAAAGCAATGGACGGTTATAAAGTTGAAGGTGACTTACGTAGAGAAGTTGCATTAAATATCAAAAGACTAACTGAAATTGGATGTTATAGAGGTTTAAGACATAGAAGAGGTCTTCCAGTTAGAGGACAAAGAACAAAAACTAATGCCCGTACAAGAAAAGGCCCTAGAAAATTAGTTAGCAAAAGCAAAAAATAATTAGCAAAAGTAACAAAGCCTAAATAAGGAGGGAATAATTAAAAATGGCAACAAAAAATGTAACTAAAAAAACAGTAACTAGAAGAAGAGACAGAAAAAATATTGAAAAAGGTATGGCTCATATTCATTCTAGTTTTAACAATACAATCGTTACAATTACAGATGTTCAAGGAAATGCAATTTCTTGGGCAAGTGCTGGTGAACTAGGTTTTAAAGGTTCAAGAAAAAGCACACCATTTGCAGCAGGAGAAGCAGCTGAAACAGCAGCTAAAGCAGCAATGGAACATGGATTAAAATCAGTAGAAGTATTTGTAAAAGGACCAGGTTCTGGTCGTGAAGCAGCAATTAGGTCATTACAATCAGCAGGATTAGAGATTAGCTCAATTAAAGATGTTACTCCAATTCCTCACAATGGTTGTAGACCACCAAAAAGACGTAGAGTATAAGGAAGGTGAAAAATAAAATGGCAAGATATAAAGATGAACAATGTCGTATTTGTCGTAGAGAAGGACAAAAATTGTTCTTAAAAGGATCAAGATGTTATTCAGATAAATGCAGTATTTCTAGAAGAAATTATGCGCCAGGTCAAAACGGCCAAAAGAAGAAAAAATTATCTGAATATGGTACTCAATTAAGAGAAAAACAAAAAACAAAATCATTCTATGGTGTAAGTGAAAAACAATTCAGAAAATACTTTGATATGGCAGCAGCTACAAAAGGAATCACTGGTGAAGTATTACTACAAATTCTAGAAACAAGACTAGACAATATTGTATATCGTTTAGGATATGGTAGCTCAAGAGCACAATCTAGAATGTTAGTAACACACGGAACTTTTGAAGTAAATGGACATAAAGTTGATATTCCATCTTACTTAGTAAAAGCAGGAGATGTTATTTCTGTAAGAGAAATAAGAAAAGACAATGGTTTTATTAAAGCAAATGTAGAAGCTAATGCAGCAAGACCAGTACCAGAATGGCTACAAAAAGATGAGAAAAATTTAAGTGGTAAAGTTGTAAGATTACCATCTAGAGAAGATGTAGATCTTCCAGTTGAAGAACATTTAATAGTAGAGCTTTACTCTAAATAATTAGATAATAATTTAATTGTAAAAATAGAAATGTTTTTCTATTTATCTATTAGGAGGTAAAAAATGATAGAATTTGAAAAGCCAAATATTAAATGCTTAGAAGTAAACGAAGAAAAACACTATGCAAAATTTGTATGTGAACCATTAGAAAGAGGATATGGAATTACAATAGGTAACTCTTTAAGAAGAATTTTATTATCATCTCTTCCAGGTACTGCAATTACAAGTGTAAAAATCGATGGCGTATTACATGAATTTTCTACAATACCAAATGTTGTAGAAGATGTTCCTGAAATTATAATCAACTTAAAAAGTGTTTGTTTAAAACAAGATAAAAATGAACAAAAAACTTTAAGAATTGACTTTAAAGGTCCAGGAGAAGTTAAAGCAGGAGATATAATTACAGACGGAACAATAGAAGTATTAAACCCAGATTTACATATTGCAACAGTTGCAGAAGGTGGACATTTAGTAATGGAAATGACTGCTGATATGGGAAGAGGCTACAACAATGCTGAAAAGAACAAGAAACCAGATCAAGCATTAGGCGTACTTCCAATTGACTCTATATATACACCTGTTAAAAAAGTAAATTATGCAGTAGAAAACACTAGAGTCGGACAAATGGTAGATTACGATAAATTAACAATCGAAGTTTGGACAAATGGAGGATTAACTCCAGATGAAGCTTTAAGTTTAGCTGCAAAAGTTATGACAGGTCACTTAGAACTATTTATTGACTTATCAGAAACTACTAAAAACACACAAGTAATGGTAGAAAAAGAAGAGTCTCAAAAAGAAAAAGTTCTTGAAATGTCAATTGAAGATCTAGAACTATCAGTTAGATCATTTAATTGCTTAAAAAGAGCAGGAATTTCTACGGTAGAAGACTTAACAAATAAGTCAGAAGCTGAAATGATGAAAGTAAGAAATCTTGGTAAAAAATCTTTAGATGAAGTAACAAATAAGTTACATGCATTATCATTAGATTTTAGAAAAGAAGATGAATAATAGACTAAAAGGAGGGAAATGAATTGGCTACAAATAGAAAATTAGGTAAAACAACAGATGTTAGATTAGCAATGCTAAAAACATTAACAACAGACTTAATTCTACATGGACAAATAGAAACTACTGAAGCTAGAGCAAAAGAAGTAAAAGCAATTGCAGATAGTTTAATTTCATTAGCAGTAAAAGAAAAAGACAATTTTGAAATGGTAGACGTTAAAGTTTCTAAAGCAAAATTAGATAGCAAAGGAAATAAAGTAACAGAATTAGTAAAAAGCAAAAATGGTAAAGAATATCTAAGAGTAGTAAAAGAAACAACAACTGAAAAAAGACAAAAAGATATGCCATCAAGATTAAATGCTAGAAGAAAAATGATGAAAAATATTAATAAAGTAAAAGATAGTGAAGGAAATAACATTGATTTAACTGCAAAATTATTTAATGAGATTGCTCCTAAATATGAAGGTAGAGTTGGTGGATACACAAGCATACTTAAAGTAGGACCAAGAAAAGGTGATAATGCAGAAATGGTTATTTTAAAACTAGTTTAATATAATTGTTTTAAAGAAGCAAATATAGGAGAGTGTGAAATATGGAAATACTAAAATATATCATATTAGTTATTTATATTATTGTATGTATTGCTCTAATTGTTTTAGCAACAATACAAAAAAGTGAGAGACCAGGAGCTTCAGGAACAATTACAGGTTCTTCAACCAATAACTTTTATGAGCAAAATAAGGGAAGAACAAAGGAAGGTAAACTAAAAAAATGGACAATAATTTTTGGAATTGTGTTTGTTGTATTAGCAATTGCCTTAGGAATCCTATATCTAGTATAAAAACTATAAAATGTGGCAGAATAAAGTTCTGCCACATTTTGCTGTATATAATATTAAAGTTATGACATAATAAAAGTAAGGGAAAAGTATGAAAGAAGAGTTAAAGAAGGATAATCAAGAATTTGAAAAAGATAAGTATGTAGGAGTTTTTCAAAAAAGTAAAAACTTCGGTTTTGTTGTGCTTGATGATAGAAAAATAAAAACAGATATATACATATCTAAAAAGAATAGCAAAAAGGCTAAAAATAATCAAAAAGTAGTAGTGCAAATATTAAAATTACCTGAAAAAAATAGAAAAGCAGAAGGCAAAATAATTGAAATACTAGGAAATATAAATCAAGCAGGAGTGGACATGCTTTCATTAGTAAAAGACTATGACTTGCCATATGAATTTCCAGAGGCAGTTATAAACGAAGCAAAAGCAATAAAACAAGAAGTAGCTAAAAAAGACATTCCAAATAGATTAGATTTAAGAAATAAAATAATATTTACTATTGATGGAGAATATGCAAAAGACTTAGATGATGCAGTATCAGTAGAAAAATTAAAAAATGGAAATTATCTTTTAAATGTGTCTATTGCAGATGTTAGCTATTATGTGCAAGAAAAATCTAAACTTGATAAAGAAGCAATAATTAGAGGTACTAGTATATATATGTTAGATAGAGTAATTCCAATGCTTCCAAAAGAGCTATCAAATGGAATATGTAGTTTAAATCAAAAGGAAGATAGATTTGCAATAACTGTTTTAATGGAAATAAACCAAAAAGGAGAAGTAGTATCTTCAGACATACAAAAAAGTGTAATAAAAGTAACTAGAAGAATGAGTTACAAAGAGGTACAAACTATACTAGACGAAATAGAGGGAGCAGAAGATAAAGGCATATTCAAGCCAAAAGCAAAACAAAAATTATTAAAAGAATGTGAACCATACTTTGAACATTTTAAAAGAATGGAAGAACTTGCCAATATATTAAAACAAAGAAGAACAAAAGCAGGAAGCTTAAATTTAGATATTCCAGAAAGCAAAATAACATTAGACGAACAAGGAGTAGCAATAAATGTAGACAAATATGAAATGTATTTTGCAAATGAAATTATAGAGCAATTTATGCTAACTGCAAATGAAACAGTAGCAGAAAAATTTTATTGGTTAGAGGCTCCATTTATATATCGTGTGCATGAGGTACCAGACGAAGAAAAAATAGCAGAACTAAATAGATTCTTATGGAATTTAGGATATAAAATAAAAGGAAACAAAGACAATATACATCCAAAAGCATTTGCAGAAGTCTTAGAAAAAGTAAAAGGAAAACCAGAAGAAAGAGTAGTATCAAACCTTATATTAAGAACTTTAAAAGTAGCAAGATATGAAGCAGAAAACAAAGGGCACTTTGGAATTGCAAGTAAATACTATTGCCATTTCACATCACCAATAAGAAGATACCCAGACTTATTCGTACACAGAATAATATCAAAATATTTAGAAGAAAACTATCAACTAAAAGAAAATGAAATAGAAAAATATAGTAGTCAAGCAGTAAAATATGCAGAACGTTCATCTGAAAGAGAAAAAATTGCACAAAAAGTAGAGCGAGATGCAGACGCTATTAAAAAAGCTGAATATATGCAAAGCAAAATAGGTGAAGAATACGAAGGAATTATTTCAAGTATAACATCATTTGGAATGTTTGTAGAACTTCCAAACACAGTAGAAGGACTAATACGTTTTGACGATTTAGGAAACGAATATTTTATATATGACGAAGAAAAGAAAACACTTCAAGGAGAAAAAAGCAAGAAGATATATAAAATAGGAGACAGCATAAAAGTGCGTGTAATCTTCGCAGACAAACTAACAAGAAAAGTAGACTTTGAAAAAATTTCAGGATAAAAACGTGCCAAATTATGGCACGTTTTAGTATATAAAATACATTGTAACAGCAAATGCAAAGCCTATAATAGTAAGAAAGATCAAAATTAAGCCTCCGGGCTTATTTTTGTTTACTACAACCTCATAAAACCCATAACTAACACTTTCAACCAAAGCAAGTAATGCAAATAAAACCACTAAAAAACTTACAACCATAAAAATCTCCTTTTAAATTCCTGTTAGCAAAAATCCTGAATCAACTACAACTTCAGGCTCAACCTTAAAAAATGAATCTTGATAATGTTGTAACCAGTTATAATTCTCTAATTCTTGCATAGTTTTAAAATTTTTTAAAGCATAATTACCAAAACCACTACAATCAGACTTCAATTCTTTTGAAGTTTTATATAAATAATGTAAAAGTAATTTTTCTAAATAATTATTAGCATATTCTTGAGTTAGTTTAATTTGCTGTTTGGTATTAGTGCTAGATAATTGCTTAATAGAAGAAATAGTTGCATTTGCCTTAACCTTTATTTTTATATAAGGTGTTCCATTTAAAAGTGAAACATTAATTTTAGGGCTTGTAGTAAAATCAAAATATAAATCAATTAAATTCTCCTTGTTTTCAGGGTCTGGCATTGAAATATTACAGCTCTTAACCTTACCAGTGACAATCAAGTGAGCAACAGTTTCTAAAGGAGTTAAAGTACCAACAAGTTTATCTTGTCTAAACACTGCAGTACCAACATTTTCAACACCATTTTTTGCCTCTAAAATCTTACTACCAGAATCATCAGAACTTTTATTGTTAGAAGACTGATTAGAATCAGCTTTAGAAATTACATTGCCGTAGAAGTGCAACAGGTTGAGAAGCAAGAGATGTTATTTTATTCATAAATTGTCCAAGATTAGCATCTACAATATATCCAGTATATTCACTAGAATTGGGAAATGTAGCATAAAACTTCGTTATTAAATTTTCCAAAGTTGGTTTTACACTTGCAATATAATCCCTAGCAGATGAAGTGGTTATAAGAATATTGGTATCAGGTCTAATTTGTACTTTGTTAGCTAAAGAAAATATTTCTTCTTTAATTCCAGACATTGCAATTTTTTCAGAAAATATTATAAGCTTACAATGAGACAAGTTTATTTCTTTACTAGAGTAAGTATTTATTAAATTAAGTGCAGCGTCAATAGAAGGAGCCTCTATTGTATCCATAATTATAGAAGAGCTTTCATCTGAAGAGCCCTCACCAGAAGAGGCACTTGGTTTAGTAAATTGAAATGTAACTTTTAATCTTTCTGTATCTCCAACATCTATGCCTAGTGCAACAATATAAGTTAAATCATCTATACTTTGAATACGGTGACTACTTGTAAATGCAAAAGAAAATAATATTACAACTAATATAATCAAAATATACTTATATGCGTTTTTCATTAGCAATTCCTTTCATTTTTTGACTTCGTAAATATTTAATATTAGCCAAAATTAAAATAATAATACTCAAGGCAAATACTAAAATTAAAATAATATATCTGTATACAGTATTTTCTAGAAAGCTTATTTCCTGCATATTTTTAGGAATTAAAGCAGTTCCAAATATAAATAAAGCAAACAAAGTAGAAATCCATTTTGAATATTTCAAATTTGTAACTCTTTTAAATATGCTAGTAGAAAAGTATAGTACAATTGCCAAATAACATATGATAGAGAGTAACCAAATAAGTAAAAATAATGCATCTAACCTTTGAAAAAATCTACTAAAATCTATAAAACGAGATGCTAAATAAATAGGAAATATTTGTTGCTCTATAATGGTAGGTGGAAAAATAAAAAGTAAGGTTGCCACACTAATTAGTAAGAAAAATGCAGAAAGTCCAACAGAGGTATAAGCTACCTTTTTAAAATCTTTTTGATTTTTTAAATAAGGTGGAAGAAGGTATATACAAGCAATTCCACCAAAAGCAAATAAATCGCTTAACCCACTAAAAAATGTTGTATAAGCACCATTCCCTAAAATAGGGAAAATCTTTTGAAAGGTAAGGTCCTTCCAATTTCCTATAAATATAAAAATCATACTAACAGAAACTAATATGGTAAAAAATAAATTGGCACGTGCAATAGAAACAATATTAAGCTTATTCATAATTACAATAGCAATTAAAAACAAAATCATAATTATAGGCAAAGAAGTTCTAGGAAAAAATATAAGCTTTAGCCCCTCTGAAAAACTTCTGAGCAGTATTCCAGTGATAAAAATAATATAAAGTAAAAATAAAATTGAAATACCTATTTTTAAAACCTTGCCACCTAAAAATTCGGCAATATCTATAATATCTAAACCAGGAAAACTCTCTAATAACTTACAAATCAAGAAGATTAGGATTATTACAATAGCACTAATATATATAACATTAAGAATAGAAGCAGAAGCGTGTTCAGCTACAATACTTCTGGGTAAGCCTAAAATTATGTGATTTATAACAATAGCAACAATTAAAATAATTGCTTCCCATTTTCCTAATTTTTGTTCTGTCATAAAACTGCTCCTTTCTATTTATATTTCCAAGTTCTACTTATGTGAGACTGTGAGTTTTGCTTTTTGGTATTTAAATAATCAGGTCTTTTTTCACGTTTCCACATTGGGTCTAAGAAAAATCCACTTTCATTTATATTTGTAATAGGGCTATATGGTGCCATAAATGGAACTCCAAAAGATTTGATACTGCACAAAATGGTAGCATATACACAAAGCCCAACAGCAATTCCGAAAAATCCTGCAATATACCCTAAAAGGATAAAGCCAAACCTTAGTATTCTCAAATGATAGCCAAAGTAAAAATCAGGAATGGCAAAAGATGCTATACCAGTAATTGCAACAACAATGATTAAAATAGGGCTTACAATATCAGCACTAACTGCAGCTTGTCCTAAAACCAAAGCACCAACAATACCTATAGTTGGACCAATAGGAGAGGGAACCCTTAACCCAGCTTCACGAATAAGTTCAAAAGAAATTTCCATAAGTAAAATTTCAAAAATAATAGGAAATGGAACATTTTCTCTTGAAGCAATTATAGAAAACAGCAATTCAGTTGGAAGTAGCTCTTGGTGAAAATCTGAAATTGCAACATATAATCCAGGAAGAAGTAGTGTTATAAAAATCGAGATTAAGCGCAAAATTTTTGAAAAATTTGCAAACTGAAATTTTAAATTGCTATCTTCAGGTGATGCGATAAAATCGGTAAAAGTAGCTGGCATAATAAGAACATAAGGATTTCCATTAACTATAACTACTACTTTGCCACTATATAAATGCTTAGCAGCCTTATCAGGTCTTTCGGTGGATATTATTTGTGGAATTGTGTAATTGTTTTTATCTTCGATCAATTGCTGAAGTTCACCACTAGAAAGCAAAGTATCAATTTTTAAATTGCTAACTCTGTATTTTACCTCTGCAACTAAATCAGCATTTGCAATATCTTGCATATAACAAATACAACATTTTGTTTTACTTAAATTACCAACCTCAATACTTTCTATTATTAGATTTTCATTATTGATAATTCGGCGAAGTAGAGAAGTGTTAGTACGAATATTTTCAACAAATCCTTCTTGAGGTCCTTTAATAATAACCTCATTATTAGGAGTCTCAACACCTCTTTGTTTAAAGCCTTTTACATCTATGTCATAAGCAATTCCAAGAGTATCAACAAAAAGCAAACAATTACCCATATTAACACCATTAAAAGCATCTTTAAAAGAGCTAACTTTTTTAACACTATTTTGAGGAAGCAAACAGTCAGATATATATGTTTCTAAATCAAACTTTTTAACTTTTCTAACAGTAATATTATTTGTTTTAGCCTCATTTATAACCTGATTTTGCTCACCATCAAAAATATTAGCTCTATTACGCATCATAAGAGCTTCTAGTACATTATCATTTACAAGCTCCGAATTTACCATACCATCAATCAAAAGAAGAAAAGCTTGGTACTGCCTATTTCTCGCCGTCAGAGTGAATTCTCTAACAATAATATCACTATTTATTAAAAGATTATACTTAACCTTAACATACTCAAGATTAACAGAAAGGCTAGGAAAAATGTTCTCCGCCTCAAAGATTTCCTCATTTTTATCAAGCTCCTCAGGAGTCATACTAACATTATTGCCATCATTTTCATAAGGGCTAGATAAGGTAAAATTATATTCATTTTGGTCAGGTGAATCAAACACACTTTTAACTATATTTGTAAGCTTATCTTTAAAACTCATAATAACTCCAAAATATAAAAATTCTACATTTATTATTTTCCAAAAAATAAAAAATATTCAAAAAACGTATTGAACTCAATTCAATACGTTTTTTAAAATTTAAAGAATTATGCAAATTAGTCCGCCACTGCCTTCGTTAACAATGCGCTCTAATGTCTCTTGAAGTTTAGCTTGAGCATCATCTGGCATTCTAGCTAATTTATTTTGCAATCCTTCATTAACAAGTTCATGTAGATTTTTACCAAAAATGTTAGACTCCCAAATTTTCTTAGGATCTGATTCGAACTCAGAAAGTAAGTAATTTACTAAATCTTCAGATTGTTTTTCGCTACCGACAATAGGAGATACCTCTGTTTCAATATCTGCTCTTATCATATGTATACTTGGAGCCTTAGCTTTTAATTTTACTCCAAAGCGAGTACCTTGTTTTACCATTTCAGGTTCTTCTAAAATCAATTCATCAATAGAAGGAGTTACAATTCCATAACCAGTAGCTTTTACTTCTTCTAAAGCATATGCAATTTTATCATATTGTTTTTTAGTTCTTGCAAACTCTGTCATAGTACTAAATAGTGCACCCTCATTATCAATTTCAACACCAGAAATTTCTGTTAAAACCTTATAGAATAACTCGTCAACCAATTCAATAGAAACTCTTACACTGCCTTCACCAAGTCTAACTTCGGTTAATGAAGTTCTAGTAATTACCTTAGTATTTTGAAGCTGACCGATACTACTATCTACTTGTTTTAATATACGAATATTATCAAAAGCCTTTTCAATTTCGTCATATAACTCAATTTTTAACCAGTGATCATCAGGTAAACCATCAACCCAACGAGGAAAATCAATATTAATTGTTTCAATGGGAAACTCATATAAAATCTTACTAAAGATGTCATCAATATCTTCAATATCTAATCTAGCACAGTCAGTAGGTAAAACAGACACACCATATTTTTCTTCTAGTTTTTTAGCCAAAGCCTTAGTATAATCAGAAAATGGATCATCACTATTTAAAACAATAACAAAAGGTTTGTTAAGTTCTTTTAATTCCTTTACAACACGTTCCTCGGCATTAATATAATCTTCTCTAGGAATATCTGTAATACTTCCATCAGTAGTTACTAAAATACCAATAGTAGAGTGTTCAGCTATTACTTTTCTAGTGCCAATTTCAGCAGCTTCCTCAAAAGGTATTTCTTCCTCATACCAAGGCGTTTTTACCATACGAGGCATATCGTCTTCTAAATAGCCAATAGCATTATTAACTAAATAACCAACACAATCTACAAGCCTTGTCTTGAACTTTAAATTATCCCCAATTGTAATTTCAACAGCCTCATTTGGAATAAACTTAGGCTCTGTAGTCATAATAGTTCTTCCACCAGCACTTTGTGGAAGTTCGTCTCTAGCTCTTTCTTTTTTATACTCATTATCAATATTTGGAATAACAAGTAAATCCATAAAATTTTTAATAAAAGTTGATTTTCCGAGTACGTACAGGGCCAACAACACCAACATAAATGTCGCCATCAGTACGTTCTGCTATATCTTGATATAACTTTAAATTCTCATCCATGAATTATTTAAACCCCCTCTAAGAAATGTTTGTACTAAACTTTATTTAATGTATATTTAGCCAATTAAAAACTTATGACAAAAATAATAAAATAACTTTAAAAAAATAAAACTTTGTTATATAATAAAAACAGAAGGAGGAGTGTTTATGAAAAAAGTATTATTAATTATACTAGCAGTAATAGTTGTTGCTGCACTTGCAGTAGGAATTTATCTATTAGTTTCAAACAATACTACTAAAGTAAAGTTTGAAGGAGATCAATGTCTAGCAATAGGCTTTATAGCTAATGGAAAAGAAAAAGATTTTAGTGAAAAATATTTAAACAATAGTGAGGACTTTAGTAAACTTACAACAATCACTGCTGGGGATGAAGAACAATTTGTGATAGTTCCTAAAGGAAAAAATTCAAAAATTAAAGTTTGGACATATAAAGTTACAGAAGCTGGAGAAATTGTAATAGACAAGGTTATTGCAGAAAATGTAAGTGAACCTATACTTATAAAAGCAGAAACAGCGGAAGTTGTTCCAAAGGTTGGCATAGAATATGAGGGTAATAATCAAAAAATAGTTTTACCTTTAATTCTTAGTGGAAAAGATGGTAAAATAGTTCTTGGAGAAAAGAGCAATTTAATAAAAGATATATCTGAATATTAAAAGAAAAAACAGACCTTCATTGCAGGTCTGATTTTTAAATCTTATTTAAAAATAAAATACAAAATCAACAAATGAACAGGGTAGAAAACATAAAGCAAATACTTTATCTTTTTGCCTTGTTTTCCATTATATAAGCAAATAAATATTATAGGTAAAATAGTTCCTAAACACAAAAGTACATATAAGTAATGGTACCCATGAGTAATAATACTAATACCATATTTAATAATACAAGCAGTGATATAGAATATTAACATACCAAGCTTATCATTCTTAAAAATATAAAACAGAAATATTATTGCAACACCCCAAAAACCATAATCAAAACAGCATACTTCAGAAACTATACCTAATAATATGGCAGGAATACAGCCAAATACTTTATTTGTAATGACATTAACTTTTTCATTATTAGTAATTTTAAAGTTACAATTTGCAATTTTATCATATAACAAAATAGCAAGCAAACCTATAAACAAAGTACCAAAAATATTAAAAGAAAAGCTATTTGTAAATAGGGAATCAAATAACATAAAAGGAAACTGTGAAATTATTGCAAAGCAAAATAATCTCAAGAAATATTTCCTTAAGTTCTTAGTATGTATATATCCCTCAGAAATTTGAAAAGCAAATATAGGGAAAGCTATTCTTCCAATTACATTAAATAAAGTAGTTTGTCCAAAATATGCAACACTAGTATGGTCTATAAGCATTGCAACCATTGCAATACACTTTAAAGCAAAACTTGTCATATCAATTAATCCTTTCTTAATTTAGTATATTATACATTAAAAGGTCAAAAAAATATAGAGTAAAATTACAATTATTAGTATAAAAAACTATTGCAAAATTGGAAAAGTTATATTATTATAATTATAGCTAAGAGTTCTGATTTCACTTTTTAAATTTTGATTATTTGTAAAATAATGATCCATTTGTTTCCCTTTTCTTTTAAAATCAACTTTATTATACAAAAAAAGGCACACTAAATCAAGTAGCAAGTGCCCTATTTTTACTATATAAAGTTTTTAATAAACTCCATAATTAAACTAAAACATGTTAAAAATAATATTATATATAAAAGTTCTTTTCTTTCAGATGAACTTTCCATTAAACTAACCCCCTTATTATCTTTTTCTATTTAAAGATAAACAATATTTATTATAATTACTTACTAGATTACGTCTTGAATACATTAAACTATTCTTGCCAATATAAAAATAATATATATTACTATTAGTTTTCTCTTGTATTTCTAAAAGTTCACTAATAGTTAAATCATTATTAATTACAACATTTTTAATACCAATACTATCTAAAAAATTAATAGCTTTATAATTAGATAATATATGATTTTCATATAATACTAATCTTTCTCTATCTATTATATCTGTAAGCCCAATGTCTTCTACTATAAACTTAATATTTTTATTGAAATTTTTATATATTTTTC